>Ga0078972_1000677_pt1 | contig 139737 bp, 133 predicted proteins | sample YelNatPaOPGAMG01_FD_67568 | JGI IMG/M metagenome (GOLD analysis project Ga0078972, IMG submission 67568) | Hot spring thermophilic microbial communities from Obsidian Pool, Yellowstone National Park, USA - OP-RAMG-01 (SPADES assembly) (version 2) | ecosystem: Environmental > Aquatic > Thermal...
TCAGTTCCAGAGCCCGTTCGTAATACTTTTGAGCAATGCGGTTTTCCCCTTCCGCCTCATACACCTGTCCCGTAAGGAACACGGCCTCGGGGATCTCTCCCTGCTCTGCCTGAAGCCGTTTCAGCAGAGTCAAAGTTTCGGAGAAGTTCCCCTTCCGCAGGGCATCACGCCCCTTTTCTAGAAGGAACCAAGCAGGCTCCGGGATCGAACTGGATTGGGAAAAGAGGGACAGGGCAGCAAAAAAGAAAAGGAAGATTCCCACGTAGGACGGTTTCCTGGCTTTCAAAGGCTTTCGAACTCCTTTAGAAAGGCTTCCACGGCCTCTTCGGGTCGAACAGTCTGTACGATCTTTCCTTTCCTGAACAGCACCACTTTATCTCCGGATCCGGTGATCCCTAGATCCGCATGTCGGGATTCCCCCGGTCCATTCACTACGCACCCCATCACCGCAATGGTAAGATCCCTTCTGTCCTGCAGCAATCGTTCCCCTACCACCTTCAGAAACCCCTGCACATCGAACCCCGAGCGACCACAGCGGGGACAACTGATGATCCGCACCCCTCCCTTCCGGAGTCCCAGGGCGGTGAGGAGCTCTCTGGCGGCACTGATTTCCGTTTCCGGCGAATCGCTCAAGGATATCCGGACGGTGGAACCGATTCCTTCCCTCAGAAGCTGGAACAACGCGATGGTACTCCGCACGATCCCGGGAATGAGGGGACCCGCTTCCGTAACGCCGATATGGAGGGGGTAGGAGTGTAGCCGGGCAAACCTCCTGTTCGCTTCCACCGTACTTTCAGTATCGGAGGATTTCATGGAAACGATGATGGTACGGAAAGAGAGGCTTTCCAGGATCTCTATCTCTTCCTCTGCCGCGGCTAAGAGTGCTTCGGCAGGATCCGGTAGTTCCTGGAATTTCCGGGGTAAAGAACCATGATTCACCCCGATTCGAATGGGTACTCCCCTGTCGAGAGCCTTTTTCACCACTTCTTCCACTTTCCACCGGGCACCGATATTACCGGGATTGATCCGAATCTTCGCAATGGGGTAATCCAGGCAACGAAGGGCCAACCGGTGGTCGAAATGGATGTCCGCTACCAGGGGGAGGGAAACCCGCGACGCCAGCTCACCCAAAAGATCGGCGGTTTCCAGGTCGGGAACGGCAAACCGCAGGATATCGCACCCTAATGCCTGCAGCCGATTCACCTCGGCAATGAGGGCTTCATCCACCCTGAGGAGAGGGCGTTTCCACATGGTTTGAATAGAAATGGGAGCGTCTCCCCCTACGGTTACGCTCCCAACCTGTACGGCGATGGGTTTCATCAAGGGCAGCTTTCTGCGGTGCGTTCCTATCCGATGAGTCCCAACAGAAACACCATTACGAAGAGGGCCACTGTTTCGATGATACCGAGCACCAGGATGTAGTTACCGAACCCCTTTCCCGTTTCCGCGAAGGCATCGGAGGCAGAAGCGCCGGCTTTTCCCTGGAACCAGGCGGATATACCCATCGCGAATCCACCGAACACTCCCGCGCCGAAGATCACCCAGGGATCCATCTTGTCCATGGCGGAGCGCAGAGCGTTCATCAGGATGAAACCGTAGATCGTCTGTGTGAGAGGGGCTCCCACGAATGCAGTGAGAAGGAAGGGTGCAGGTTTGTTCTGAAGGAAACATTTCTTCCATGCCCCGATGGCAGACATTCCGGCCGATCCTGCCCCTAAGGCCGAACCCGCTGCCGAAAGAGTCATCACCGCCCCAATGCCCATTAATCCGATGTTCATGCGTTTCTCTCCTTGCACTATCGAAATATTTACATTACCTCTTCCCCTCGCTCCCGAAAGGGTCTATAGGGAAAGCCCGCCCATTCGAGACCGAGATGGTTAGAAAACTCAAGCATGTTCAATCGAACACCGTGAACCACTACCGCCAATCCGCCCATTGCCAGGTTCAATCCATGTCCGAAAATGATGATCACTATGGCCAACACCATCCCGACGGGATGCTGCATGAGGCCTGCCGAAATTCCATTGAAACTTTTGGCAATTTCTATCGAAGCCAACCCTACGGCGAAAAGGCGGATATAGGATACGATATCGGAAAACACGGAAATGCCACTCAGGAAGGTGGTGATAAATCCGCTGAACCCTTTCAGTACCCCTTTGATGAAGTTACCCTCCTGCTGACCGAAGATGAATACAGCGGCCAAGCCCCCGAAGACCATGTACACGGCATAGGTAGGAATAGGGTACTTACTAGAATCCAGGGCCAGGTTCAGAACCACGGAATACAACCCTAACACCATCGAGAGCCATCCCAGTTGGGCAAAGGCCCGAATCTTCGGTTCTTTCGACAGTTCCCGGAAGAAATTCCACCCATGGGCAATGCTGAGATGGATCGTCCCGATGATGAAGGTGAAATGCTTGATGGTTTCACTGGACCGGGGATTCCAGGAGGAGAGGGAAGGTACGATGAACCATTTGAAAGGAGCCACCCGGGAGATGGGTTCGAATCCGAACCAGGTTCCCGTAAGGGCTCCCCAGACGATCGTGCCGAAACCCATCACCAATAGTAGAATCAAACCGTCGGAGATAACCCCGATCCGTTTCTTCTCTTTCACCGCGAAATAGAGGGAAAGGCCGAAGAGGATCATCCCGTATGCCCCATCCCCGATGATCATGGCAAAGAATAGACTGAAAAAGATCAGGAACACGAAACTGATGTCCACTTCCCGATACCCCGGCATCGTTCCCAGTAATTGAAAAACCGGTTGCACGATGCGCACCCAGCGAGGATTCTCGATGAGGGTGGGAACAGGTTCATCCGGTGTAGGATCACGGATGAGGAGACCCCATCCGTTTTCCGAAACCGCCCGTTTTAGAGCGTCCAGCTTCGATTCCGGAACGAAGCCCGAAAGGTAGAGGAGCGCTCCTTCTTGCTGCAAATCCGCACATACCTGCTCGAACTCGAGGGAGTCCTCGAGGCGATCCAGGATCCTTTCCAGGACCTCCCGATGCTTCGACAGTTCATAGAGTTCCCTTTCCAGCCGGGTGATCTCCCGCCGTTTCTCCCCATACTCCGCCCGCAGAAGGGACAATCCTTTTCGGGGAAGAGGAAGAGGATCCAGCCCCTGGGGAAGATCCGATTCTTTCCTGGCAACCCAGAGGATCCCGGCATACTCCTTGGTTTTCCAGATCTCGAATCTCGAACCCGTTTCGGGCAGATTTTTAAGGAGGGGAACTCGAATTTCATACAATCGCAGGAACACCCCTTTCTGTTCCAGGGTTCGTACATCCTCCGGGTTGAAATCCCCCCACTTTTCCCACAGATCGATCTCGCGGAACAGTTTATCCGCCTCTTCTTTACAGGTTCGCAGTTGATCGGCGGTTCGATTGATTCTTTCGGCTAGCGAATACCCTTCCTCCTCCCGGAGGAAGGCACCTTCCCCCGATCGACCCTCTGGTTCTACTTTTGCCTCCCCTTTTTTTCCCTTAGTCTCCAGGGGAAGAGCCTGGAGGGCCCGTTGCAGAAACTGCCTTTTTTCCTGCAGTTGTTCTAGGGTTTCACTGGATTTCCCCAATAGTTCGATATGGAGGACCCCTAACTTTTTCAGACGGGCGAGGGACTCTCGTCTTCGAGATTCGAGGAGTACCAGGTAGACCTTTTTCATCGGTACGATCATGGCTATTACACCTTCTCGGCAACGATCTTGTTCTTTGCGATCTTCCCTCGGACCACGGCGGCAGTCTGCTGATCTCCCAGATAGATCCGAATCACCCGGATGTTTTCCTTCGTTTCGGGAATCTTTACCTTCTCGAACAAGTTGACCCTCTGGGTGGTGATCCGCAGTTCCTGAGCCAGAAGCTCTATCTGCTTCTGGAGGATCTCGATTTCCGTGTCATAGGCGATCAATTTCTGGAGATATTCCACTCCTGCGTCCACCCACAGGGGGTATCGGTACAGATCGTAGGGAATCTTCTCGAAACTGATTCCCCTGAACACGGGAATATCGACTCCCGCAATGTTTCCGATTTCCGTTTCGATTCGCTCGATCTTCACCAGGTTAGAGAGATCCACGGGTTCTCCGAATACCTCTATCCAGGTATCGATGGCACGGCGCACTTCCTCCTGAGCTTCCCTCTTCTGCCGCTCCAGGGCTTCCACCGTCCGGATCACCATCTGCAACTGCTGCTTCTTCAATTGCAGGGTAGGAAGGTACCGCTGAAACCGTTTCAGCGCATCCTTCTGCCGTTTCAGTTCGTTCTTCGTGTACTTGATCCGTGCCATACCCTTACTTCACCGGCCAAAATTTCTGGATCAGATCGGACCTCAGGCCCGTTTCTTCCTTGGTAAAGCATTCCGCAAGGATCCGCCAGCCATTATCGAGGGCCTGCTCCAACGGGATGTTCACCGAAAGATCCATCATTTCTCTCTCGAAAATCGCTCCGTACTTGAGGAGTTTGTTGTCCCAGTCAGACATGCGGAATCCCATGGATTTCTTTTCCAGAGACTCCTTGTACGCTGCGTACAGCTTGATCATGGCATCCATCAAGGCCCGGTGGTCGGCCCGGGTATCCTTGTTCACCATCTGTTTCAACCGGGAGAGGGACCCGAAAGGTTCGATGCGTCCGTTTCGCAGGTAGTACTGTCCCTCGGTGATGTATCCTGTGTTGTCGGGGATCGGGTGGGTTACGTCATCCCCCGGCATGGTCGTTACACCGAGGATCGTGATGGAACCGGCGCCCTCGAAGTCTACCGCTTTCTCGTATCGAGCCGCCAGCTGACTATACAGGTCCCCCGGGTATCCACGGTTCGATGGAACCTGCTCCATGGTGATGGCGATTTCCTTCAGGGCATCGGCAAAGTTCGTCATATCCGTCAACAGCACCAGCACCCGCTTTCCCTTCAAGGCAAACCGTTCTGCCACGGCCAGGGAGATATCGGGCACCAGGAGGCATTCCACGATGGGATCCGAGGCGGTATGTACGAAGAAGATAGACCGGCTTAGGGCTCCTCCCTGTTCCAGGGTATCTTTGAAGAACAAGTAATCGTCGTACTTCAACCCCATCCCTCCCAGGATAATGATGTCCACCTCCGCCTGCATGGCGATCCGGGCAAGAAGGGGATTGTAGGGTTCTCCGGATACGGAAAAGATCGGCAGTTTCTGGGATTCCACGAGGGAGTTGAACAGATCGATCATGGGAATACCCGTACGAACCATCTTTCGGGGAATGATTCGTTTGGCAGGGTTTACCGAAGGGCCTCCGATTTCGATCAGATTCTCCACCAGTTCCGTGCCTCCGTCCCGGGGACGTCCGGATCCATCGAAGATCCTCCCCAACAGGTTGTCGGAGAAAGAAACCCGCATGGGGTGGCCGAGGAAACGCACCTCGTCCCCTGTGGAAATGCCCCGAGATCCCGCGAATACCTGAAGAGAAACCTTGTCTTCCTTCAGTCGGATCACCTCAGCGAGGGACTTTCCATGACGGGAACTCACCTCGGCCAGTTCTCCGTATCGTACCCCTTCGGCGGAAACGGTAATCACGTTCCCGGCTATGGATTCTATCTTGCTGTATACTTTCCGCATGGACCTACTCCTAACTCCCCGATAGTTTCTTCAGGATCTCCTGGGCTCGTTCTTCGGTACCCTTCTTCTTTTCCGCAATCAGGTTCCGGATCTCTTTCTCTTTTGCCGCAAACTCTTCCGACTCCCATTCGCTGCCATTCAAGTCCCGGAATTTCTGTCGAAGCTGGTTAAAGTACTTTCGAGCTTCCTCTTTCGATTCCAGATTGAAGAAGGAGGAGAGAACCTCGAAAATCAGGTTGTATACATACTGCTGCCGTTCTGTGGAGACTGCCGCATCCACTGGATCGAAGGAATCCTGCTGGAGGTACACATCGTCGAGGAACTCGCTCTTCAGGTACACGATGTAATCTTCCAGACTGGTTCCTTCTTCTCCTACTACTTTCATCATCTGGGCTACATCGTTGCCTCGGAAAAGGATTTCCCGGCCATACTCGGTCATTTCCTTGTTGACCGACCCTTTGTACTTGCTCCAGCTTTCCAGGGGATGGATGGCAGGGTACTTTCGGGCATCCGAGCGTTCTCGGGACAAACCGTGGAAGGCTCCTACCACCTTCAAGGTTGCCTGGGTAACAGGCTCCTCGAAGTTTCCCCCTGCGGGACTCACCGTACCGCCAATGGTGACCGATCCGATGGAACCATCCCGTAGCCGCACGATTCCTGCCCGTTCGTAGAAGCTGGCAATGACGGATTCCAGGTAGGCGGGGAAGGCTTCTTCACCAGGGATTTCCTCCAACCTTCCCGACATCTCCCGCATGGCCTGTGCCCAGCGGGACGTGGAATCTGCCAAAAGCAATACGTGTAGTCCCATCTGTCGGTAGTACTCGGCTATCGTAACCGCCGTGTACACGGAGGACTCCCGGGCCGCTACCGGCATGGAGCTGGTATTGCAGATGATCACCGTCCGCTCCATCAGGGTACGTCCTGTGCGGGGATCGATCAAAAGGGGAAACTCTTTCAAGGTATCTACCACCTCCCCTGCCCGTTCCCCGCAGGCTGCGATGATCACGATATCCACTTCGGCGTTTCGGCTGGTTACCTGCTGGAGGACTGTTTTCCCCGCTCCAAAGGGTCCGGGAATACAGTACGTTCCCCCCAATGCCACGGGAATGAAGGTATCGATGATACGAATCTTTGTAACCATGGGCTGATCTGGCCGCAAACGTTCGGCATAAGCCGTAATGGGTCGTTTCACCGGCCATTCGAAACTCATGGTGATAGGATGCACGTTCCCTTTGGAGTCCAAAAGTTCGGCAACGGTATCCGTGATTCGGTAGTCTCCCGGAGGAAGGATGGATTTTATCGTATAGGTATCGTAGAAGTTGAAGGGAACCATGATACGATGCTTGAAGATTCCCTCCGGTACGGTTCCCACCGCATCTCCCCGTTGCACCATATCCCCTGCTTTCACCGTGGGGGTAAAGGACCATGTTTTTGTTTCCGAAAGGGGAGAAAGATACACCCCCCGTTCGAGGAAAAAGCCGCACTTTTCTGCCAGTTCCGGGAGAGGGTTCTGCAAACCGTCGTAGATCTGCTGCAACAATCCCGGGCCCAGTCGTACAGAGAGAAGTTCCCCCGTGAACTGCACCGGATCGTTCACTCCGATTCCCCGGGTAATTTCGAAAACCTGGAGGTCAGCCAGGTTTCCCCGAACACGGATCACTTCGGACTTCAGCTTCTTTTCGCCTACCACTACATAGGCTACTTCGTTCATGGTCACCAAACCATCGAAGGCGACGGTAACCATATTCCCGTTGACACCTACGACTCTACCTTTTGTTTCCGTCATTGTGTACTCCAGCGTTCCAAGATGGGATTTTCCCTTAGTTCGCGAATCCGATGATACACAGATGTAAAGTTCTTCACTCCCTCTTCCCGATTCCGTTGGGCCTGAAGGTGGAGGATCTGCAGCTTGAGATAGTAGACCAAAAGCCGTTCCAGGTCGAAGAAGTGGTTCACTTCCAGTTCCTCCAGCACCTCCCAGAAGGCCTTCAGAATCAGGTGCTCCGCCTCCGCAGGAGACCCTTCCATCAGGGCGGCTCGGGCCACTTCTCCTACCCTTCCGGATTCGGGGATTATCCGGGGAATGGACTCTGTATCCACCCCCAGTCTTGAAGCCCGCAAACGGGCCAGTTCGGAACGGAAGGATCGCTCCCATTGATGCCAGCGGGCAAGGAGTTCATTTTCCCCCGGTTCCTCTCCGAAGAGGGAAGTTTGTCGAAGGATCTCCCAGTCGGTTTCCGCAAGAGTATCCTTACAAAAGGAAAGAAATTCCTCCAGGGAAATGGGAGGAGGAACATCGAAGGAAAGATAGGGAAGGGCCGCAATGGTATAGTAGTACTGATCCAAGGTTAACCCTCTGCTTTTGCAGCTTTTTTCAGTAGTTCAGCCAATCGGGGACTCAAGGTGGCAGAAAGGATCTCAGCTAGACCCTCTACCGTGAAATCGTAGTAGGCGGAACCGTTCTTTTCTCCGATACGGAAGCCCGCTTCCACGGACGGGGCGGGTTTGATCACCACACCTTTTTTGAGTTCTTTAGCCAACCGGGACTGCAACCCTTTTTCCAGCTTCTGGTAATCCTTCGGGGAAAGGAGAATCTCGATATCAGGGGTATTCTTCTCTACCCAGGCGCTCACCAACGCAGTGAGGATCTGGACCATGCCTTCTCCCTCTAATGCCTCTTGCGTCGCAGCCTTTATCACCCCTTCGAAGAGCAGGACGATACGGCGTTCCAGGCCGAGCAGTAGATCCCGCCCCGCCTGTACCAATGCATCCCGGGAGGCCTGCTCCGTTCGACCAATTTCCCGTTTCGCCTCCTGGATCAATTTTTCCGCTTCTTTCTGGGCCTTCTGTCGAATCTCTTCGGCCTTCTGTTCTGCTTCCGCGATGATCTGGGCAGCTTTCGCCTCCGCCGAAGCAATTCCGTCCTTCTTGATTGTTTCGATCAACTCTTTCAATTGAATGTCCATGCTACCCCTTCCTAATGCGAGAGATTTTACACGATAATTATGGAAAACTGCAATACAAAAATATCCATACTCACCAATAAATTTTCCACCGTAGGGGAGCTGTCTGTTCCAGGGCCTGTACGATGGGAATGGATAACTGGGCAGTATTTCCCTGCACCACACTTTGAGGGGAGGAGGTTCGTTTCACGGCCTGGGGAAGGGTAAGGTGAAACTTCAAAGAATAGGTGGAAAAAAAAGCATTGACCAGTTCTTTTGTCTTTGGATCCAGACCTCCGGGAGTGCCTGAAGCGATGGTAATCTCCACCACCCGATCGGTCCCCTCCTGGGCCTGGGAGATCACCGGATCCTTTCCCCCGAACAGCTTGTTCACCTCCGAAAGGGAGGAAAAGGCAAGGAGTGCCTTGATGATACTTTTGTCCGGTTCGTCCTTCCGCTGGTAGGAGCGAAGGGTGAGGCCCGGAATGGAAGCCACCGTTTGACGAAAGTCTTCTTCCGCAATGGGAAGGGGAAGGTTCACCCCGGGAGAAGCGGTAGAACCTAGCTGCACGAGGGCGGAGGAAACGACGTAAACCAATTCCAGCGTGCCGGACCCCTGGGGAGTGAGTTCGATCTTCGTTTCCAAATCGACACAGGAACTCAAGGAAAAAATGACCATTCCCAGGATGCCTGCCAGTAACCAAATCTTACGATTCATACTTCTCCTTTTGAAGGGGTCTGTTGAGCTTCATTACCCGAAATCAAGGTTTCTTCCGGAAGTCGAACTCGAACCTTCGGCTTTTTATCGAACTTAGTAACCTTCCCCACCAGGAGGGCAGAGATCAAGAACACTCCTCCCCCCACCCACACCTGCCACTCCGATAGAACTTCTTTTACGATACCGAAGAGAACATGTAAAGGCATAGTTAGGCTCATAGTAATGAGAAATTTCGTCCATGGCAAGGCTATTCTACCCTAACTTCATCCGCACAATAGTCTTACCCGTTCCACCCGCCTCTGGCGGAGCGAAGGAAAACTCTTCCACCCAGGGGCAGCGGGAAAGGTAATCCTGGATGGATTTTTGTAAAATGCCTTCACCCTTTCCATGAATGATACTGAACTCCTGTAAGCCCTTCAGCAAAGCCCCATCCAACTGCCTTTCCACCGCTTTCAATGCCTCTTCCACCCGCATACCCCGCACATCCAGTTCCAATCGAGGGGTATCGACGGCGACAGTTTCCTCGATACTCACCCGGGGAGTCTCGTTGGTCAGAAGAACTTCCGTGATTTCCCATTCCGGCACCCGCATGCGCAGCGGGCCGATACTGACCTCCCAACGGCTGTCCTTCAACTGTTTCAAAAGGATTCCTTTCTGCCGATGGTTTCGGATCCGTACCTCCATCCCGGGGGACAGCCGTATGGAAGGTGTGACCCGCACGAACCGCTCCTCCTCCTCTTCCTGGACTGCCTGCTGTTCCGAAAGGGTGGACTGTACCTTCTGGACGAACTCCTGGGCCTTTCGGATCTTGTCTTTCTCCAGTTCCCCTTCCCGCAGTGTTCGGATGAGAGTCTCGAGTTCCTTACGGGCTTCCCCTAAAAACACCCCTAGCTCCCGGATCCCCTGTTTTCGTAACTCGATCTCCCGCAGTTTCAACTCCCGCTCCCTCTGATCCAGTGTGTCCTGCAGAACCTGGAGTTCCCGCTCTCGACTCTTCACCTCCTGCAACAGGGTCCGATACTCCTGGGCTTGTCGAAAGAGTTCCTCCATCAGTCTCTGGGCATCGGAGGTTTCCCTACTCAGAATGGTGCGGGCTAGCTGGAGTACCGGAGCGGGGGCTCCGCACCGTTCGGCAATTTCCAGGGCGTAGCTAGGCCCCGGAATCCCCTGCAGGATCCTGTAGGTAGGTTTCAGTTCCTTCACATCGAACTCGACAGAGGCATTCATCATTCCTGGGCGGGAAAATACGAAATGCTTGACCCTTCCCAGATGAGTACTCCCGAAGAGGAACACCCCCTTTTCCTGAAAAGTTTCCAGGAATGCGAGGGCCAGGGCCGAGCCTTCCTCTGGATCCGTTCCCGCCCCCAACTCGTCCAACAGGAGGAGGGACCGTTCGGTGCAGGAGGTATAGATCTCTGTAAGGTTCCTGATATGGGCGGAGAAGGTGGACAGGGATTCGGATATGGACTGCTCGTCTCCGATATCGGCAAAGACATCGTCGAACAGGGGGAGGGAGGAATCGGAGGCTGGGATCTCCATCCCAAACTGATTCATCAACACTAAAAGGCCGAGGGTTTTCAAGGCCACTGTCTTTCCCCCCGTGTTGGGCCCCGAAAGGATGAGAATCCTTCCCGAAGGGAACTCGATGTCTATGGGAACCGCCGACTCCCGAAGCATCGGGTGCCGAGCTTTCCGTAGGATAAGCTGATCTTCCGATAGAGAGGCGAATTGGCACTGGTGGACCTTTCCATACCGGGCACGGGCTTGACGAGTGTCCAGAAAAGAAACCCGTTCCCGGAGGAACTGAATTTCCAGGCTCCGCTGGTTAATTTTTCCCGTGAGTTCTCGAAGGATTCGCCCCACCTCCAGCTGATACTCGTTCTCTTCGTCCACCAACTGGTTGTTTTTTTCGAATATTTCCAGGGGCTCGATGAATATGGTGGCCCCTCGTGCGGATATCTCGTGCACCACTCCCCGAACCTTCCCTCGAAAATTCACGTTGAGGGGCAGCACGACCCGACCGTCTTTCAACGTGGGAGTATCCGTTTGCCAGTACCCCCGATAGGTCGGATTCTGCAGGTACCCATAGGTGAGCTTCTCGATCTCCCTTCGAAGATGCCGGATCCGTTCCCCGATGCTCCGCAAAGAAGGTATTTCCTGTTCCTTGAGGTTCCCTTCGGGATCCAGGAAACGGGTAAGGTGTTGGATCAGGTCCCCTAGATCCGGAAGATCCTCCCCTTCATCCCGGAGGCCCCCTTCCTGTTTCAGCAGTAGATGTTTCAACTTTCGAGAAGATTGCAGGTATCGAACGACCTGGGCTATCTCCGTTCCTTCCAGCTGGGAGCCGGGTTTTTCCGCCACCCGCATGATTTCTTCGATGTCAGGGAAGGAGAAGGTGGATAGATCCAGTTCCCGGTCGTACAGTTGACGAAACTCCTTCACCAGTTTCCTGAATCTTCCCAGTTCCTCCCGGTCGATGAAGAAGGGCTCGGATTCTATCCGTCTCCGGCCGTCCTCGCTCCATGCGTAGGCCTGTACTTCCTTTAGAATGAGGGAAAAGTCGAGGATTCGGAGGGTATGTTCATTCATTGTACAGAATCCGCTCTCTTTCCTTTAGGGCGAAATACAGACGAAGGTAGCTTTCGTAACGGTCGGGGTGAATCTGAGCTTTCTCTACCGCTTCGTTTACCCCGCACGCGGGCTCCAACGTATGGGTACAGTTGGGGTACTGACACCGTTCCCGAAAAGGTAGAAAATCCTTGAAGTACCAACCCAGTTCGGAAGCTAGAACCCCTACGGGTTCGAACTCTCGAACACCGGGAGTGTCGATCAACTGCCACCCCTCGGAGGAGGTTTCCATATAGGCCAGCACCGTAGTGTGGGTTCCCCTATTGTACTTCTCAGATATGGGTCCCACCTTCCTGTCTTTACCGGGCAGAAGGACGTTCAACATACTCGTCTTTCCAGTACCCGATTGTCCCAGCAGAACCGTTCGTTTGTTCCAAAGGAATTCCCGTAGCTCTGCAAGTCCCTCACCCGTTTTGACCGAAATGTGCAAAATCGGATACCCTATACGGGAGAATACTTCAAGGCGTTTATGAATCACGCTGTCCACTCCCAGGTCGATCTTGTTCAAACAGATCGCCACGGGAATCCGTTCGATTTCAGCGGCCACGCACACCCGATCGATGAAGCGGGGACGGAAAGGAGGTTCCTCCGGTGAGGTAACCACCAGCACCTGATCGATGTTGGCGGCAATCGTCTGGGCACATTTCCCTTTCTTGTTGAATCGGGCAATACGGTTTTGCCGGGGGAAACGGGAAAGTATCCGCCCCTTGCCTCTTCCGTCCTCTTCGAAGGATACCTCATCCCCCACTGCCAGAGGGTTGTACTCTTCCTCAGCCCCTTTCAGAATCTTTCCTTTAATGTAGCAGGCCAGCTCCGCCTGGTCGTAGGAGACGTAGAAAATATTGTTCGCTCCCCAGAGCACTGTTCCTTTTCGATGCATAGTCCCCCTGTCACTCACAGGATTCCTGCCACCTCCAGGCCAAACATTCGAGCGAAGGTATAGTACCGTTCTTCGATGGGGGAACTGCCCGTCACGTAGAGGAGATCCCCTTTCTTTGGCTGCGTGTTGGGCACGGATTTCGTGGAAAGTACCCGCATGAGCTGGCGCCCCACTCCATCCCTGGAATCGATCAACTCGATATCTTGTCCCAGTCCCAATCGCAATTCCTCCTCCAGGTAAAGAAAGTGAGTACACCCTAGCACCACTTCATCCACCTTTCTTTCTTTCAAGACCTCTATAGCTTCTTTTACAACGCCATATTTTTCCTCGGGAGAGGATTGGAAAAGCCGCTGCTCCACGAACTCCACGATCCCAGGTCCAGCCACTCGAACCACCTCACAGTGGGAGGCAAACTGCTTGATCAGATTCTCCAGATACACATCTTGCAGAGTCCGATTCGTCGCCATAACCCCGATCCGTTTTCCGTGTGTACGCTCTGCGGCAGGTTTCACCGCAGGCACCACCCCCACGAAGGGAATGTCCGGGTGCAGGGTTCGCAGCCGCTGTAGGGCCACCACAGTTGCCGTGTTACAGGCCAACACGATGATCTTGGGCCGCACCTTTTCGATCAATCGAGCGATTCCCTCCGAAACCGCCTGGAACACCTCTTCCCTGGTTTTGATTCCGTACGGGAAATGGGCTCTATCCAGAAGGTAGACGTAGTTTTCCTGGGGCAGGTGTTCCTTGGCCCATCGCAAGTAGGGCAGTCCCCCTACTCCAGAATCGAAAAAGGCGATGGGAGCGGTACCATCCCGTAGTGCTGAATCATTCTTTGAAGAGACTGTTGAACTTGTCCCGTCCATAGGATTCCTTCCCTTTGCTGCCTTCCATCGATGGTTTCTCCCCGAGGGCGGGCTTGAAATACTCACAGAAATTGGCCCGTTCCTTATCGAACACTGGTTCCTGAATCGTCTCCCTACAATCCCAATGACTCCCGGGAGAATAGAATCTACAGTTCAAACAGATCCGCAACTCTTTTCCACAATTTGGACAGAGGGAAGACCGGTAGATGGGGGTATGTTCCTCGATACTGGCCCCGCAAAAATGACATTTCATGAAGCCCATAGTATCCCCCTTTCCCCCTTTCGTTCAATTCCCTCTCTTACAATTCCCTTTCTTGCGGGAATCCGAAAGATTCGTTATGCTTTTCTGTATGTTTCAGGTAGTTCCCTGCGCTAGGGAAGGTTGTACGAAGCCGAGAGTGTTCCGTTCCGAGTTCTGTTTCCACCATCATTCGGATCCGAAACAGTACCTCCAGGAGATGAAAGCACACCTACAGGAAAGGGAGTCCTTTGCAGGACTGGTGTTTTCCCATATCCCCTTCGAAGGTTTCGACTTTTCCCACAAGACCTTTTACCTCTGCGAGTTCTCCCACTGCACCTTTCGGGACTGTACCTTCCAAAAAACATCCTTTCGTCTCTGTTTCTTCAACAGGGCACGATTTCTAGGACTCCAGGGAGTGAATCTCAACATCTACAATTCCTCGTTCGCCGCTGCCACCCTGGAGGAATGCACCTTTCTCGAATCGAACATCGTACTGGCCAATTGCAACTGGATCGACTGTACCCGCACCTCTTTCAAGGATAGCGATCTCTACAACAGTCGTTTCATCGGCGCCAGACTCGACAGGGTCGAGTTCCTCGATTGCAACCTCTTGAATGCCGATTTCTCTCGTTCCCAACGGATAGAAACCACCTTCAAATACTGCAATCTCCATGATGCCATCCTAGATACTGAGGAACCCGTATGAGGTTGTACTATCACCTTGTGTTTCCTCACCTCTCGAACACCTACCTGTTGGTTTCCGAAGAAAGAAAGGAGGGAATCCTGATCGATCCTGGCTCTTTGGATATCCATCTGGTGCAGACCATCGAAAAGAATCAGTATTCCCTTGCGGGAGTGCTTTTGACAGGGAACACGGAAGCCCATACAGAGGGGATTCCCACCCTCCTGCGAGTGTATCCACCGGTTCAGGTATTCACGGCGGAGCGTTCTCTGGAAGCCTGTCCCTGTATCTCCATCCATGACGGGGATATCCTGGAACTAGGGGGCTTTAGGATCGAGGTGATCGGGATGCCTGCCTATTCCCGGGAAGCCGTACTCTACCGCATCGGGAATCTCGTATTTACCGGAGACGTGCTTACCGCAGGAAAGGTGGGTTCTGTACCGAATACATTCAGTAGAACTCTACTGATCCAGCGTCTCCGTCAGCACCTGTCCCATTGGGATCCGGACACGATCCTCTTTCCGGGGTACGGTCCCCCCTCGAAGGTGGGGGTCGAACTGGAGTTGAATCCGGATCTCAACGAGCCCCGTATCTCTACCCCTTAAAGCCAGCCAATGTTCTGAGGGCATCCTTGAAATCCGGCGGAAGAATGGAATAAAAGATCCTAGGTGCTTCGTCCCCGGGAAGGGTTATCTTTAAACAATACGCATGGAGGTAAAGCCTGGGTGAAAGCTCTTCTTTAAGTTTCCCCTTCCGGCTATACACCGGATCCCCCAGAATGGGGCATCCCAGGGACTGCATCTGCACCCGCAGCTGGTGGGTTCGTCCGGTCCGGGGCTTCAGAAAAACGAAGGCATACCCTCCGTAGCTTCTTAAGACCCGATACCATGTCTGCATCGGTTTCCCCCGTACCCCCTCCCCTTCCACCAAGCGGAAACGCTTTCGGTTCCCGGGATCCCGAACCAGCTTCCCCCCAACCCATCCTTCTCTCTTCAAAGGAGTCCCCTTCACGATGGCCAGGTAGGTTTTCTCAACCTTCTTGGTTCTGAATTGGGCAGCCAGGAACTCCAGGGCCTCCGGATTCTTCGCTGCGATCAGCACCCCGGAGGTGTCCTTGTCCAGCCGATGCACGATCCCCGGTCGTATGGCTTCTTCCGGAAAGGTCTCTTTCAGTGTTTTTATATGGTAGAGAAGACCCTGGACCAGGGTGCCCCGATGTACTCCCGCACCGGGATGCACCACCATCCCGGCTGGTTTGTCCACCACTATCACCCGGGAATCCTCGTAAAGGATCCGGAGGGGAAGAGCCTCAGGGGCAAATTGGGGTTCTTCCGGGGGCCGGAGGAGAACCTCCAGTTCCCCGCCAGGGGTTACCCGATGGGAAGCCTTTACCTTTTTTCCGTTCAGCCGTATCTCGACTACCCGTTCTTTCAGCTGACTGCGGCTTAAGAGTTTCAGTCGTTCTACCAGGTACACATCAAGGCGGGTAGGCCTAGGGGAATCCTCAATGCGAATCTTGCGGGTTTCCATGGGACCCTCGATCAATGGGTTTCCTGGTCTCGATGATATAATCCACGAAAGCCAAAAGGGCGGAAACACTGATGCTCACGGCTAGCACCCCTACTCGTTCCTGCGTGGAAAGGGGTGAAGCCCCAGGGCTTTGGAAGGGGCCGGGAGCGTAGTTGGGATTCCCCCCCGAAGCGGCAAACCGAAAGGTATCGTAGGCGAGGGAGGAGAAGAGAAACACGAAAGGGAATAAGCCTAAAGCCACGATCTCTCCCCTTCGTAAGGCATGGGCCCAGGCGGGGAACTCTTCCGGGGAATAGGGAACAGGGTCCCTGCTGCCCTCTGCCCATACCGTTTCTCCCTCAACTGTTCCTAAAACCAAAAGCAGGCAACAGAGAAGGATCGATTTCTTCATTCTTTTCTCCGTTCCCCGAAGAGGATCGTGCCGAGTCGAACCATCGTGGCGCCTTCTTCGATGGCAATTTCGAAGTCCGCGCTCATACCCATGGAAAGGGTATCCCACTTCCCCTCCGGGTATCTCCGTTTCAAATCCTCGAAGGTGTGATGCAGCATCCGGAAGGATCGTCGGATCTGGTCCGTGTCCGTGGTGAGGGGACCTACCGTCATGAGACCGCGAACCTGCAGATGGGGGAAGGAAAGGATCTTTTCGATATCCCGAAGGAGGGATTCATAGGTAGGATACCCGCTCTTTGACTCTTCACCGGAAGTGTTCAATTCAAGGAGGATCTGTAGCGGCGAACTTTCCGGCCCTCTATAAACACCCGGCCCCCTATTATCGACCTCCTCTCCACTACCACCCTGCTCTCCATTGTCACTTCGGTCTTCACACTGCGCTTTGGCAAGGCGTTTTTCCAGCTCTTCGGCGATGGAGAGGCGATCGATGGAGTCAACCCAGGAGAAGAGGGAGGGAACATACTTCACTTTGTTGGATTGCAGGTGGCCGATCAGGTGAAGCTCCATCCCCGGAAAAAGTTCCCGGTATTTCTCTCTCGCCTCCTGTACCCGATTCTCGCCGAAAATCCGTACCCCCCCCTGGTAGGCTTCCCTTACCGCTTCCCAGGGTTGCAGCTTGGTAACCGCCATGATCCGGATGTCTTCTTCCTTACGCCCGACTCGAAGGGCAGCCTTATGAATCCGATCCCTAACCAGTTCCAGGTTGATCATTCGTTTGTATGATACAGGGATGGGGAAGGCCTATCAACTACCCGTGATATGCTTGCGGATCGTTTCTTCCAGATCGGTGTTCAGCTTTTCCCGCAACTCCTGGTAGAGTGAGGTGATGGTTTTATACTTATCGAACACCTCCCACTCTTCCTCCTCGTAGAGGAGCTGGTAGGGTTTCAATCCAAGAACAGAGGCTATCTTTTCGAGATTCTCCGGAGAAGGGAACTTCTTGCCCGATTCTATTTCACCGAGAAAACTTGCGGAAAGGCCGCAGAGTTCGGCAAGCTGGGACTGGGCAAGGTGGAGATGCAGACGGGCACGTTTGATATTGTTTCCGACGATGAGTTGAAGTTTCCCCATGGGTTATCATACCCATGATGAAATCGGATAGCATGAAAGGACAACCTTCTAGGGGAGATGTTTACCTTCGCCAGGAGCGAAGAATCGGCGATTCCACCCCTCAACATGTGATTTGCCGGAGTGGAGTTCTATTTCTTGCATCAACTCTTCCGATGGACTATAACAGGCAGAGGAGCCGTACGATTCCCTATGGAAAGATCCTTCCTGGAGGAAACCCTGAATCTTCCCCTGGCGCAACGGGCGGTAGAGGACTATCGAAAGTCCACGGGAGTGAACGCCTTCATCGTCGACGTCGACGGAAGGTACTATTTCGATCCCCAGAGGCAGAACACCTGCTCCTTCTGCTCCTCCCTGCAGAATAGATTCGGTTACAAGGATACCTGCATCCATTCCCACCTGTACGGAAGTTATCAGGCGGAACGCTTCGGGGGGAAGTATATCTATTTCTGTCCCATAGGGCTGGTTCATTGGGCTTCCCCTCTCTTCCACGAAGAAATTATGATAGGGGCTCTCATAGGGGGGCCCGTACTGATGGTGGAGCACGAAGAGTACTTCCGAGACGAGTACCTGTCCCGGTTCAGTCTTTCCGATGCAGAGGCGGAGGGATTACGGGCGGAATTGAACGAAATCCCCTACAAACCCCCTGAAGTGGTAACGAGCCTCTCGGAACTCCTCTTCATCCTGAGTCTCTATATTTCCGACCTCAAGGCAGCCGAGTTCATGGAGGAGCGGGAAAGACTCGCCCAACAGTCCAACATTTCCACCTACATCCACCATCTGAAGAGCATGGGGGGGGACGAATCCCTGATGACGGGGTATCCCCTGAAAAAAGAACGGGAACTGATGAAACTCATTTCCCTGGGGGATAAGGAGGGTTCCCGGAAGCTACTGAACGAACTTCTCGGACATGTGTTCGTTTCCAGCGGGGGAAAGATCGATGTGGTGAAAGCCCGAATCCTGGAACTGGTGGTCCTCCTCTCCCGGGCAGCGATGGAAGGAGGGGCCGATGTGGAACAGATCTTCGGGTTGAACTACAACTATCTGAATCAGGTGCATAAACTCAACTCGGTGGAGGACCTTTCCTACTGGGTGAGTCGGATCATGGCTCGTTTCACCGATCTGGTGTTCGACCTGCAGGACGTGAAACATGTGGATGTGATGCACAAGGCGATGGATTATATCAAACGGAACTACCATAAGAAAATCACCCTGAAGGACGTGGCAGACCATGTGAACCTCAGCGCTTCCTACTTCAGCCGTCTATTCAAGACGGAAATGGCGATGACCTTCACCCATTACCTGAACCGGGTGCGGATCGAGCAGAGCAAGTCTCTCTTGTTGAATGAACGGATTCCCCTGGTAGACATCGCTCTACACACAGGGTTCGAAGATCAAAGCTACTTTACCAAAGTCTTTCGAAAACATGTGGGAATCAGTCCGGGCAAGTTCCGCGAGTGCCGGGGCCAGGTTAAAGGGGGAATACGCGGGGGAAAAAACAGGGAGGAACGAGAATGAGCCTACACACCTTATTAAAACTTCCAAAAGAGTTGCACACTCATCAGGAGGGTCTCCCCCTCTACCTGCAAGGGGGGAAGGAAGCGGTGCTGGTAGTCCATGGGTACACAGGTATTACCGATGAACTTTCCTTCTTTGCCCGTCGACTCAACGAGGCCGGATTCACCGTAGCCCTTCCCAGACTGCCTGGCCACGGAACTTCGGGTACGGATTTCCTCTCAACCCGGGCCGAGGATTGGTACCGGAAGGTGTTGGACACCTACTGCGACCTGAAAAGCCAATTCCCGACTGTTCACTGGGTAGGTCTCTCCATGGGGGCCCTCCTTGCCATTCTGGGAAGAAGCCAGTTCCCGTCGGGGAGTCTGGTGCTGGCAGCCCCCGCGCTTCAGGTATTCGACCACCGACTTTTCCTCACTCCCCTCCTTCGCTTGTTTGTCCGTCGCATGGGTAAGAAAGACTACCGCTTCGAAGGACCAGCCGAGTATACCCCCATTGCGGATTCCTACTGGCGGTACGATTGGCCCGTACAGGCGGCAGAATTGTACCGACTCCAGCGGTATGCCCGCAGACGCCTTTCACTCCTTTCGGGAAACATCCTCGTACTCCTCGGTGGAAAGGATGATACCGTCCCCCCCACCGTGCTGGAGGAGATCAAGAAAAAAGCCTTCAACTGTACTATCGATTCCCTCACTTTCCCCGAGAGCGGACACGTGGTATTGAACGATGTGGAGCGGGAACAAGTGGCAGACGCCGTAATCGGGTGGTTATCGAAGCAGAGGAGGTGAGCTCGAGTGTAGAACCCCGCCGCTCCTACTGTAGGCCCTGCTATTTCAGCCCCTTTTCTTTCAGTTTATCGATCATGTATCGGAAGGCAGAGTTTGGTTTCTTCAGTTCCCGGGACCCCCGGGTGATTTTGCATAGACTTAACGAGAACTTGCGGGCGATCTCGCGCTGGGTGGTGCCCCGGTCGATCTCCCGTACCAGTAGCCAGCGACCCGCGATTTCCCTGATTTCGGAAGGGGTCAACAGATCGTAGAGGAATCTTCGTATCCATTCCCTATCTGTGGTTTCCGCCAGTACGGTAGACAGTTCCTCGATGGAACCCTTTACGATCTCATCGTCCATCATACCCTAAAGTGTACCACTTCTATGGACACAAGAGAAGGTTTTCGGGTAGGCTTTACCCATGTGGGGATTTACCATCAAGAAAGCTTTCTTCGATTTCTGGGACCATCTGTTCCTGGTGATCATTCTGAACCTGGGATTCCTGCTCCTCCTGGCGGTTCCCCTGCTCCTACCCTCCTGGCTGTACCGATTCGGGGTGGTTCCTTCGGCTGTCGCCTTCGTGGCGGGGATTCTGCTCCTTTTCCTCTATGGGGGAACGGTTTCCTTCATGATGAAGGAGGTGGCCTACTACAGGGATCCAGGAGCGGCAGAGTTTTTAGCCTTCTTCAAGGAATCCTGGCCTTCAAGCCTAGTGTTTGGAGGAATCGTGGTGCTCCATCTGTTCATACTCATGGTTGCCTTCCCCGTGTACGCTTCGATGAAATCGATCTTCGGTACCATGGCCCTGGTCCTCATTTTCTGGTTCAGCGTACTGTGGTTCCTTTCGAGCCTCTACTACTTTCCCCTTCGCACACAGGTGGATTCCAACGTTAAGAAAATCCTTAAAAAATGTTTCTTAGTATTTTTCGACAATACGGGATTCACCCTGTATCTCGCCGTGGGAGCGGCACTGATTTTCGTCATTTCTTTTTTTACCGCCTTCCTGCTTCCGGGCTTTACGGGTATCCTTCTCTGGCTCCAGGTGGGATTCAAACTCAGGTTGCTAAAGTACGACTACCTGGAAACCCATCCCCAGTCGGACCGCAAGCAAATCCCCTGGGACACTCTCTTGGTGGAAGAACGGGAACGGGTTGGGAAACGAACCCTGAAAGGAATGATTTTCCCCTGGAAGGAGTAGAGGCTTAGGGTGAGCTCAACCCTGAATCGATGAATCAAAAGCTGGCCTTCGAAATACTCGAAATGTAAAGGGGCTCACTCTGACGCAGCGAGGTTTCTGGGGAGACACGCTTTGCCTCTAGAGATTCGTATTGAAAATTGGATCGAACATACTATCATGTACATCTATGATTTTATTGGTGATAGGCCATTGCTTCATATTTAACTTTATACTTATATTCAATAAAGATTGAAGATGAGACAGGGATTCGGTTTTTGGGTAAAAGAGGACAGAATCATTCTCCTTCGAGCTCCTCTGGAAGGAACGCATATCAGCTACATCACTGCACACCCTGAGGAGTTCCATCTCACGAGGGAAGAAATACAGAGAGTCTACGATACATACCAAGAGGAACTACACAAAGAAGGAAAGGCCCGAGAGGAACTGATTAAACGTGTCAGCCAGGAGGGGTGGATCCGGGTAAGGCATTACCTTGGGTCCCACGATTACTGGAGTATACAAACCTATGATACCGTGAGGGAACGGAAGTACATCGTGGATTTTGTGGAATGGTGTTTGAAAAATACTATCGATAACGACCCAATCATGACTCTGAACGATGAGTTGCACCTTTTTTCCTACAAGGATGAATCAAAGGAAATCTATGATTATATGAGCGGAGGGGTAGAAAGGTTTCTTTCGGAACATAATGCCCAGGGCCGTAATACTCGGAAGCACCCACGTATCGTTGGGGGAAATAGCAGGGGCAGGACTTGAACCTGCGACCTCCGGGTTATGAGCCCGACGAGCTGCCAACTGCTCTACCCTGCGTCGTTACATATATAAATACAAAATTTTACATCTCGAGTCAATAGGGGGCGCGGCTCCGTTTCAAGATTGCTACCCCTTGCGGACTACATTCCCACTGTTTCATGCTTCTTCCAGCTTCCGTGCCGTGTGCCAGAGGACTCCATCGATTCCGATGGAGAGGACCAGGATACTGATAGGAACACCCCCGATGGGAATCCCCAGGGAATACTCCCATCCTGCATTGTATATACCGTGAAGTAGTACAGCCGCCGCGCCTCCCCAGAGGGTACGGGCCCTGTATTGGTAGCGGCTGTATCCATAGGCGAATCCGAAGATCGCCGAGAGGGACGCATGGAGGGGAACGGAGGTGAAGGATCGCAGCAATGAAAGCCCCGGATCCTTCACCAGAAACAGGATGTTTTCGAATAGGGAAAACCCAAGGCCAGAGGCCACAAACAGAAGGATCGTTTTACGGATGGAGACGGTTCCTCTAAATCTGACCAGGAGCATGGGAACTACAGCCTTTCCCAACTCCTCCACTGCGGCTAACCGGAGGTACGTTCCATACCCTTCCCCGGGTGGAAGAGCTAGGAGGATAGCCAGGGTGGGAAAGGCAACCACAAACCCTCCCAGAAAGGAGGGAAGAAGGGACAGTTCCGCCTCCTGATCTAAAGGGGATCGCCTAGGGGGAATCCTTTTTCCCCAGCGGCTCACCCCTCCGAGCAGAACTAGAGGAACTAAAAGGACTAGCAGGAGATGAGCCACGAAAGACCAGGGCAACTCCTACCTCCTATCTTCAGGAACTCAACCCTCGAGGACCTTCTCGAGACAGTTCACGAACTTTCGGTTCTGTTCCTCCGTTCCTACAGTTACACGGATCCATTCGTTCAACTGGAAACTTCGAAGAGGGCGAATGGTAACTCCCAGTTCCATGATGGCCTTGAAAACTTCCATCGAATCTTTCCCCACATGGACACACACGAAGTTGGCGTCGCTGGGATAGTATCGAAGACCGAGGCGGTTGAATTCGCGGTACAGATACTCTTTCCCCTTTCGGTTGTTTTCTATGGAAAGTTTCACGAACTCCTCGTCCTCCAGAGCTGCCAGGGCCGCTTCCTGCGCCAGTAGATTCACATTGAACGGGGTTTTAGTCTTGTAGAAATCCGCGATCACTTCCCGGTTCCCTATCCCGTACCCGACTCGAAGTCCTGCCAGCCCATAGATTTTCGAAAAGGTGCGGAGAACAACCAGGTTGGGGTACTTAGGAATCATGCGTAACGTATCGGGAAAATCGGGCCGTTCCACATACTCCCGGTAGGCCTCGTCCGACACTACCAGGACCGAGGAGGGGATCCGTTCCATAAAGGCCCTGAACTCCCCTTCCCCAAAAGAGGTTCCCGTAGGATTGTTGGGGTTGCAGAGGAAGACGATCTTCGTCCGGGAATCCACCAGTGCAAGAATATTTTCTAGATCGAACTTTCCATCCTGCATGGGCGCGTATTTCACCTTCCCGCCGAACAGTACCGTGGCGAAAGTGTACTCGGAAAAGGTGTGTTCTGAGGTGACGGTGTTGTCCCCCTCTTCGATGTAGGCCCCCGTAATCAAACAGAGAACTTCATCGGAACCGTTGCCAAAGATGAGGTTTTCCCGTTCCACCCCCAGTTTTTTTGCCACGGCGTCTCGAAGCCTCAAGACCCCCGCATCGGGATAGAGGGAAATCGTGGTTGCCATTTCTTTCAATCTGGCCACTGCCCTAGGGGAAGGCCCCAGGGGATTCTCGTTGGAAGCCAATTTGATGGCTCCCTCCTTCAGGGTGCCTGGCGAATAGGGCACAATGTGTTGCAGTGTTTTTCTGAGTTTCATCGGGATGTTTCTCCTGTCACTGGGATACTAACCTGTCAAAAGGCAGGGGTCAAGGATTTTCCCTTTCCTTCTGCCCGGTCATGGCTCGATGTTCCTCTTCCAATTCCCGCAGGAGGTCCTCCAGCTTCTTTTGGAGGGACTGCTGGGTACTGAGGGCAAAGATCAAGCTTCTCGGTTCCTTTAGGGTTTGCTTCACCGCACGCATCACAGCGAGGGCTTCCTCGTGGGTAAACCCATGCATCAGGATCGTCTTGAACTGCGGATCCTTCATGGTTCTTGTTCCTCCTTTCTCTCGGGAAAGTGGCTTTCCGTAAGCCCGAAACTTTCTCCTTCTTCCAGATTGCCTAAAGGCTCCACATGCACCATCACGTCGAACACCGAATCGATCCGGTTACGGATTTCCCGTTCCACTTCCACGGCAATATCGTGGGCTTCCCTTACCGAAAGGGAAGGATCCACTTCGATATCCAGATCGATATCGAACAGGTTGGCTACCTTGCGAATCCGGGTCCGATGGGGATTTCCCGCCCTCGGCACTGCCCGAACCGCATCGAAGATCGCATGGTACAACTCCGAATCGGTATTTCCATCCATCAGTTCTGTCCGCACCCCCAGAAAGATACCGATGGCGGATTTCATGATCCAGAGGCTCACCAGGAAAGCGAAAAGGGGATCTAGAAAGGGCTGCCGCAGAACGATGGTGAAAAATACCCCTGCCAGCACGGTGCCCGATATGAGGGTGTCATTCATCATGTTCTTTCCATTTGCCTTGAGCATTTCACTGTTGTACCTTTTTCCAAAGGTGAATTGGGTCCAGGCCAAACAAAGCTTACCCGCCACTGAAAGGATCGAGACGTAGAGGGCCAGGGGAGCGGGGATTTCCCGTGTACGGCCCTCGAAGAAATGTTCCAGGGTGGAGATGCAGAGTTGGGCTCCCGCAAAAAAGATGATGAATGCCAGAAGGGTGGTGGCGAGGGTTTCGGCCCGTCCATGTCCAAAGGGATGTTCCCGATCGGAAGGTTTGGCGGTAATCTTACTGGCCAGAAGGGTGATGGCCGCAATGATCACGTCGGTGGAGGAATCTATCCCGTCCCCCACAACGGCTAGACTTCCCGCGAGGAATCCGGCTACGATCTTGAGGACTGCAAGGGCCCCGTTTCCTACAAGGGCGATGAGGGCGGCTTTACCGATGGCTTTGCTACGATCTTGCATAAGGAGTGGATACTCTACCTTAATTTTGCATTCTGCTCAAGAATCATTGCCGCCAGGGAGTTTCTTAAGTATATTTTAATCGAAATATACAAAAAATCTAAATAAAGAACAAAAAGGACATTTTATGCGATACGACAGAATGACCATCAAACTGCAGGAAGCCCTGCAGGAAGCCACCTCTTTCGCTCATCAGTACAACCATCAGCTACTGGAGAGCGAACATCTTCTCCTAGCCTTGATCCGGCAGGACGAGGGAGTCGTCCCTCCCCTATTGGATCGGTTGGGGGTGAATAGAAAAACCCTCGAAGCGAATCTCGAGCGATCCCTGGACTCGAAACCCAAAGTGTACGGGGAAGGGATGGAGCTTCGGATGTCGGCCGATCTCGGAAGATTACTTACCCGGGCGGAAAAAGAAGCTTCCGACCTGAAGGACGAGTATACCAGCGGGGAACACGTTTTACTCGCGGCCCTTTCCGAAGAAGGGAAACTGGCGGACTTACTGAAAAAAGCGGGGATTACCCGTGACGGAATCCTCAAGGCGTTGAAGGCCATCCGGGGGAACAACCGGATCACCGATCCCAATCCCGAAAACAAGTACCAGGTATTGGAAAAGTACTGCAGGGACCTTACCGCATTGGCCCGTCAGGAAAAACTGGATCCGGTAATCGGTAGGGACGAAGAGATCAGGCGGATCATGCAGGTGCTGTGCCGGCGTACCAAGAACAATCCCGTGCTGATCGGAGAACCGGGCGTGGGTAAGACAGCCATCGTGGAAGGACTGGCCCGAAGGATCGTGTCCGGGGATGTACCGGATAGCTTGAAGAACAAACGCCTCCTGGCCCTCGATCTGGGAGCCCTGATCGCGGGAACCAAGTTCCGGGGAGAGTTCGAGGAGCGCTTGAAGGCGGTGATCAAGGAAATCACCGAATCCAACGGCGAAATCATCCTCTTCATCGACGAGCTGCACACCCTCGTGGGAGCAGGGGCTGCGGAAGGAGCGATGGATGCCAGTAACCTTCTGAAACCGGCTTTGGCTCGGGGTGAACTCCGGGCTATCGGTGCCACTACCCTGGACGAGTACCGGAAGCACATCGAAAAGGACCCGGCCCTGGAACGGAGGTTCCAGCCCGTGTACACCGGCGAACCCTCCGTGGAGGATACCATCGCCATACTCCGGGGATTGAAGGAGCGGTACGAGGTGCATCATGGAGTGCGGATCAAGGACGAAGCCCTGGTGGCAGCCGCCGTGCTTTCCGATCGGTACATCACCAGCCGGTTCCTGCCGGACAAGGCGATCGATCTGGTGGACGAAGCGGCCAGCCGACTGAAGATGGAAATCGAAAGTCAGCCCACCGAACTGGATCAGATCGAACGGAAAATCCTGCAGTTGACCATCGAGAAACAGGCCCTCTCGAAGGAGACGGATCCTGCCTCCCGGGAGCGGTTGGGTAAGATCGAGAAGGAACTCTCCGACTTGCAGGCGAAGAGAGACTCCATGTTCCTCCAGTGGAAGAACGAAAAGGAGATCATCGAGGAAATCCGCACCCTGAAGCAGAAACTGGAAACCTTGAGCATCGAAGAAAGCCGGTACGAGCGGGAAGGGAATCTGAACAAGGCGGCGGAAATCAAGCACGGACTGATTCCCCTCACACAGCGGGAGCTGGAGGAAAAGACGAAAAAACTCCAGCAGATTCAGGGAGAAAGACGGTTACTGCGGGAGGAAGTGTCAGAGGAAGACATAGCCAAAGTGGTTTCCTCCTGGACAGGGATTCCCGTTACCAAGATGCTCTCCTCCGAGATGGCAAAACTCCTGAAGCTGGAGGAGACCCTTTCCCAGCGGGTGGTGGGCCAGCAGGATGCAATACGGGTGGTTTCCGATGCCATCCGGCGTAACAAGAGCGGCCTTTCCGACATAAACCGGCCCCTCGGGACCTTCCTGTTCCTCGGGCCTACCGGTGTGGGAAAAACGGAGCTGGCCAAAACCCTGGCAGATTACCTATTCAACGATGAGCGGGCTCTTACTCGCATCGACATGAGCGAGTACATGGAGAAACATTCCGTGTCCCGCCTCATTGGAGCCCCTCCGGGGTATGTGGGGTACGATCAGGGTGGTCAGCTTACCGAAGTGGTGCGCAGGCGGCCCTACTCCATCGTGCTGTTCGACGAGATCGAGAAAGCCCATCCCGATGTGTTCAACGTTCTTCTCCAGCTTCTGGACGAAGGCCGATTGACGGATGGGCAGGGTCGCACCGTGGACTTCCGGAACTGCATCATCATCCTCACCAGCAACCTGGGGAGCGATCTGATCCTGCAGGCGGAGAACCTGGAATCCATCAAGCCCGAGATCGATGCCTTGCTGAAAGCCACCTTCAAGCCCGAGTTTTTAAACCGGCTGGACGAGATCGTGATGTTCCATAGGTTGGGTAAGAAAGAAATCCTTGCCATCGTGGATCTGGAGCTGAAGAAAATCGCCAAACGAATGGAAGAAAAGAAGATCGGTCTTCGAGTGACGGATCCTGCCCGAGAACTCCTGGCCAACAGGGGATTCGATCCGGCCTTTGGGGCTAGACCCTTGAAGCGCACGATCCAGAACCTGGTACTGAACGAGCTTGCCAAGAAGGTTCTTGCCGGTGAGGTGAAGGAGGGGGATACGGTTACCCTCGATGTGAAGCAGGGTGAACTCGTGTTCCTCGTCTAGGAACGTTGACACATTCCCGCCTGTACCGGTAGTCTAAACCATTCGACCGGGAAGGGGGGAAAGTGTCCAAACTCTGGGAAAAAGATTATTCGATCGACTCTTTGCTCGAGGAGTATACGGTAGGCAAGGACTATCAGATAGACAAGGAACTGGTGGTAGCCGACTGCCTTTCCAGTATCGCTCAGGCAAAGATGCTCCGTAAAATCGGAATCCTCTCTGCCCAGGAAGAGGCGGGGTTACGAAAAGAACTCTCCCTCATTATGGAGGAAGCTCGAAGGGGTGAGTTTTCCATCCGGAAGGAGGATGAGGATTGCCACACTGCCATTGAAAACCGTCTGGTCCAGCGGCTGGGAGAGACGGGGAAGAAGATCCACACCGGGAGGTCACGGAACGATCAGGTACTCACCGCTCTGCGGATCCACGGGAGGGAACGGCTTCTGGAAATTTTTCGCTTCTCCCTCCAGCTGGCCGAAACCCTCCTCGATCAGGCGGAACGGTACCGAAAGGTTCCCATGCCAGGCCGCACCCACACCCAACTGGCAATGCCCAGTACGGTGGGGCTATGGCTCGCTGCCTTTGGGGAAGAAACCCTGGACAACCTGGAACTTCTGCAAAGGGGCTACGAACTCTGGAACCGGTGTCCCCTCGGTTCGGCCGCCAGTTACGGAACCTCCCTCCCCCTGGATCGGGAGTACACGGCAGAACTCCTCGCCTTTCCTCGGGTGCAGAACAACGTACTGGCAGCGAACAACTCCCGGGGCAAACTGGAGGCAGCCATTCTGGATCAACTGGACCAGATGGGGCTTACCCTATCGAAACTTTCCACCGATCTCATTCTTTTCTCTTTACCCGAATTCGGGTACTTTTCCCTGCCGAAGGAACTCTGCACCGGCTCCAGTATCATGCCCCAGAAACGGAATCCCGATGGACTGGAACTTACCCGGGCCAAGGCCGCGTTGCTTGGCTCCTACTCGAGCGCGGTAAAAAGCATCGTCCGATCCCTCCCTTCCGGGTATAACCGGGATTTTCAGGAAACGAAAGAGCCTTTCCTTAAGGGTCTTTCCCTGTGCCTGGAGATGGTACAGGTGATGGATCACCTGATCCAGAGTCTACAGGTCCATGAGGAGGCCCTCCGTAAGGGATTCACTCCCGAAATCTTTGCCACCGATGCGGTGTACGAGTTGGTTCGGAAGGGAGTTCCCTTCCGGGATGCCTATAGAGAAGTGGGGCTACACCTAGACGACCTGAAGCAACGAGATCCGGATGAGGCCATCGCACAGCGCACCAGCACGGGAACCCCGGGGAACCTGCGGTTGGACGTTCCCCGAAAGAGAATCGAAGTCCTCCGTTCCTTCGTGAAGGAAGAAGAAGCCCGAATTTCGGCGGCCTGGGACAAGCTACTTTCCGTCGTCCCCTAAGGGCCCCTCAGTATTTCTCATTTTGAAGCGGGCGTGGGGAAGGAGAATCGACAATAACTTAGAATTGCTTCTAACCTGTGCTTCCTTTCAGGGTTCGGATCCTGGTGGGTACTAGCTCGACACTGCAGGGAAAGTTTTCCTTCTCCAATCGGATAGCTTCCCCATCGTACTGCAGGAAAAGGGATGCATCGTAGTGTAGACGGATTCCCCGAGCCTTCCGTACCAGCACCCCCTCCTGGTGCACATGTTTCCCCGTATAGAGGAGATTTTTCAGTTGAAGCTTTTTTCCTAACGAACGGTCCAGGATGGCGCAGAGGTTTTCCTCTCCTGGCAGGATCCATTTATGGTTCCCGTAACTTCGGTGCCCCGAAACCCCAAAAGCTGCGAGTACGTACTTTCCAGACACCTGTTCCACCCTTCCGTCGGTAAGGGTGATGTCCATCCCTAGAGTTCGGGTGGGAAACAGGAAGGGATAGAACAGGACAGATACATCGGCTATTTTCCGGTAAATATCCGTGTTGAATCGAGTCTTGAGCTGATTTGCCGTATGGGTGACGAAGGCGTCGATTCCTATGCTGGCTATATTGAAGGCATAGACCCCTTTCAATCCTTCCGGCTGTATTCTGAGACTCCATACCTCTTTCAACCTTCCCTCCCCTAGAAGGCACTTCGCCGCCGAGGCCAGGTCTTCCGTATCCGCGCCATCGTTCCCTGTGCCCATGGGAAGGCGAAATACTACGATCCGTTCCAACACTTCTTGAGGCAGATCCACCAAGGTATTGAGAATCTCCTGATGGGTGCCGTCCCCCCCCAGGGAAAGGATGAAATGGAAAGGGGGGTCTCCCTGGATCCCTTCCCTCAGGATGAGGGCTTCTACGATTTCACCTGTCAAGATTCCAGGATGTCCCTTGTATCGGGCGATATGTACAGCCACTCGACTTTCGGGATTGGGTTCCACTGCCAGAGCCGTATCCAGCACGATCATCCGTAGCCAGGAGAGGGTTTCCTGCACCTGCACCGGATGGCGAAAGAACCCTGATGTGGGACTCACGATGGCATGCACGTGCACCGGAGTTCGGGGAAACAGTTTCGAGCGTACCGCTAGTTCTGCGAAGGAAGCTCCTATCTCCCGCGCATCCTCGACCGAGACAGAGCGCATGTTCAAAAACATGTCGGTAGTGTACTGCAATCCTCCCAGGTCGAGCAAGTGCGATTGGAAAAAGCCATTCCTAGCAGTATACTTAGGGGATACATGGAAGCGGGAGATAAGGTGTTCCGACAGTTAGAACAACTGCTGGAGAGTATTCCGGCCGCGTTGGTCCTGATCGACCAGGAGGAAAAGGTACTCTTCTACAACGAGGAAGCGAGGAACCTGTTCGGAGCCAGCACCCTGCTTTCGACTGGTTCGAAAGTCCCCCCGGCACTCACCCTACGATTGGGCGATCTCGTTTCATGCAGAAACCGCACCCTCTCGCCCCTCGGTTGCGGGTTTTCCGACCTATGCCCCGCCTGCGAGTTCTTCCGGATGATTCGAGACCGTTGCCAAAGGCTCCACGAGCCGTTCCGGGTAGCGGGCGAGGCTCAAGTTTTTCGCGACAGACTTCCCCCGATCCTCTGGTTCCGATACACGGCGCGGCCCCTGCACTGGGGAGATCGCCGGGTATTGGCGATCTCCTTCGAGGATATCACCTCCTTGAAAGTGAAAGAGGCAGAATTGGATGTTCGTCGAGCTCATTTCGAACATCTTTTCCAGCATGCGCCAGTAGCCATTGCCCTTCTGGATGAGGAAGATCGGTTTCTCGATTGCAACCTCCAGTTCAGTCAACTCTTCCAGTACACCCTGGAGGAAATCAGGGGAAAACCCATCAACGATCTCATCGTTCCCCCAGACCTGCAGGAAGAGGCGTCTTCCATCTCTTATGCCGTTCTAGGGGGAACCCTTGTGCAGAAAGAGTCGGTCCGGCAAAAAAAGGACGGCACTCGATTCCCCGTGTCGATCCTGGGGGCACCCATCACCATTTCGGGGAAACGGTACGTGTATGGCATCTATCAGGATATCTCCGTCCGAAAGGAGATGGAACGGAAGATCCTGGCTCTCCTCCGGGAAAAAGAACTGATCCTGAAGGAAGTCCATCACCGGATCAAGAACAACATGGCCCTCGTCATCAGTCTTCTTTCCCTCCAGCGGTCCTTTCTCCGGGACTCCGATGGGATAAAAGCGTTGGAAGCGGCGGAAGGCAGGATCCGAAGCATGGAGGTATTGTACGACAAGCTGTATCGTTCCGAATCGATCCAATCCGTTCCCCTGCCTGTATATTTCCAAGCCCTCGTGGAAGAAATCCTGTCCCTCTTCCCCGAAAGTAGTAAGATTCAGCGGATTCTAACTATTTCTCCTCTTACAGTGGACCCCAAGACTCTCTCCTCCCTGGGGTTGATCGTGAACGAACTGATCACCAACTCGATGAAGTACGCTTTCAAGGGGAGGGAGTCCGGCTCCATTTCCCTCCAGATCGAAGAAAACTGTGGGTCGATCCGCCTCCAGTACGAGGACGACGGGGTTGGCCTACCCGAGGGGTTCACTCTGGAGGGTTCGGAGGGATTCGGACTGCAACTGGTAACTCTTTTGACAGAGCAATTGGGGGGAACCCTCCGCATCGAAAAAGGAAGGGGGGTACGCTTCGTACTGGAGTTTCCCTATACGTCCCCTTCTGTACCTGGGCCTTCCCCTATGGCTTCCTCTTAAGCTATGCCTTCCACCTGAGCACACTCGGGTCGTAGTCCGATGGAGGAAGGTAGCCGAGAAGCTCGATACAGGTTGCGGCCAGCGAACTGATCCCCAAACCTTCCCGCAATGTCGGCTCGTATTCGCCCTTTCCTTCCGGATCGAAGATGATGCAGGGTACGGGATTCAACGAGTGAGCGGTCTTTGCCTTGGGGGTTCCATCGGGTTTCAGGATCACCTTTCCCGTCTTCTTGTCGTGCTCGAACATGTCGTCCGAGTTCCCATGATCGGCCGTTACGATGAGGACGCCCCCGGCCTGTTCCACCGCCTTTACCAGCCTCCCCAGGCAGAGGTCCACCGCTTCGATGGCACAGAGGACGGCCTCGTAGATTCCCGTATGCCCCACCATGTCGCCGTTAGGGTAGTTCAATCGGATGAAATCGTACTTGCCGCTCTGGATGGCTTGAATCACGTAGTCGGTGATTTCGGCGCACTTCATCCAGGGTCGATCCTCGAAGGGCACCACATCCGAAGGGATCTCTACGTAGTCTTCCAGCTTTTCATCGAACTTTCCCGTACGGTTCCCATTGAAAAAGTAGGTCACATGGCCGAACTTCTGGGTTTCGCTAATGGCCAGTTGCCGAACCCCCGAAGCCACGAGAAACTCACCCACTGTCCGATCGATGGCGGGGGGAGAAACCAGGTACTGCTTGGGTACGTGCATGTCTCCATCGTACTCCATCATCCCCGCGTACTCTACCTTTGGCCGTTTCCCCCGATCGAACTTGTCGAAGTGTTCCTGTTCGAAGGCTGCCGTGATTTCCAGGGCTCGATCCCCCCGGAAATTGAAGAAGATCACCGAATCCCCATCCTGAATGGGGCCAACAGGTTTTCCGTTCTCCGCTATCACGAAGGGGGGTAAATCCTGATCGATGGCATTGGTTTCCTTTCGAAGGGTGACCACAGCCTCATGGGCAGAGGCAAACTGCCTTCCTTTGCCGTGGACGTGCACTTCCCAGCCTTTCCGAACCATGTCCCAGTTGGCACCGTACCGATCCATCGTGATGACCTGCCTACCCCCGCCGGAAGCGATCCGGTAGTCCACACCTTTCTTGTTCAGTTGCGCGAGAAAATCTTCAAAGGGATCGATGTACTCCAGTGCCGAGGTTTCCCCCACATCTCGGCCGTCGAGAAGAATATGAATCCGGGCTCGTTTTACCCCTTCCACCTCGGCAGCGCGAACCAGCATCGCCTTCAGATGATCTAGGTGGCTGTGGACGTTCCCATCGGAGAACAAGCCAATGAAATGGAGGGTTCCCTTGTTCTGTTTCACATAGTTGATCAGCTTCTTCCACACAGGCCCGTTGAACATAGCCCCCGTTTCGATGGAGACATTCACCAGCTTGGCTCCCTGGGCGTACACCCGCCCACACCCGATGGCGTTGTGTCCCACCTCGCTATTCCCCATGTCCTCATCGGTAGGTAACCCCACCGCTGTCCCATGGGCTTTCAATTTCGTATGGGGCCAATGGGCCCGCAGGGCGTCGAGGTTCTGCGTCATTGCCTCAGCCACCGCATCTCCTTCTTTATAGGCACCGTACCCCACTCCATCCAGGATGGCCAGCACTAAAGGCCCTCTTCGCCGGGTAAACTTGGGATTCTTCTTCAATGGTTCTACCATAACAACTCCTTCCCCTAGGGGATCATTCGAATACGATCGTTTTGTTTCCAAACACGAGGATCTTGTGCTCCAGGTGCAGCTTTACCGCCCGGGACAGCACAAGCCGCTCGAGGTTCTTTCCTTTCTGGATCATGTCAGCCACCGTATCCTGGTGGGTGACCCTCACCACGTCCTGCTCGATGATGGGCCCCTGGTCCAGTTCTTCCGTCACATAGTGGCTGGTGGCCCCGATGATCTTTACCCCCCGTTCGAAGGCCTGGTGGTACGGCTTGGCCCCTACGAAGGCGGGTAAGAAACTGTGGTGGATGTTGATCACCCTGTTTCGATAGGCCTTTATAAATGGGGGGCTAAGGATCTGCATGTACCTAGCAAGCACCACCAGATCCACCCCTGCCTTCGAAAGAAGATCCAACTCCTGCGCTTCCGCTTCCTCCCTCCTTTTGGGATCTACGGGAATATGATGGAAGGGGATGCGAAAATAATCGGCCACCGGTTTCAGATCCGGATGATTCCCGATGATCAGTACGATCTGGCCGGGAATTTCCCCTTCCTTGTTCCGAAGAAGGAGATCGTACAGGCAATGGTCGAGTTTGGATACGAAAATCGCGATCCGGGAAATCTTTGAAGAAAACTCGATCCTGTAATCCATGGAAAACTTTGCCGCGATAGGTTCGAAAGCAAGGGGGATCTTTGATTCAGGAATGGTGAACTCCGAAAGGTCCCACTCTACCCGCATGAAGAAGGTCCCCGTTTCCGGATCGCTGTGCTGGTTGGAGCGGAGGATGTTTCCGTTGTAGGTGAAGATGAAATGGGATACTTCCGCCACGATCCCCTTCACGTCGGGACAGGAAAAGAGGAGAATCCCTCGCGAGGGTTTCGATGGGCCAGAGCCTTTTTTATCGATACTCATTCAGTTCCGTGTCCTGTTTTACAGAGATCAGTATTATAGAGAAACGATAGACCCTTGAAAAGGTTCTTCCTCATTGGATACTCTCCCCTTGTATGGAACTCGTTTCACCGGCAGGGAACCTGGAAAAGCTTACCTACGCGTACCTCTACGGAGCCGATGCAGTGTATATAGGGGTAAAACAATTCTCCCTCCGCAGTCGAGCGGACAATTTCTCCGGGGAAGAGTGGAAGGAGATCCGCAGGATCAAGGGAAATCGAAAACTCTACTGTGCATTGAACATCAGTTTCCACAATAGGGATTTGCACAGGATCGAGAAAGAGATGGAGTACCTTGCCCTGTATCCCTTCGACGCCTTCATCATCAGCGATCTAGGCCTGCTTCCCCTCCTTCGACGGTGGTTTCCCCAGACCCCTCTTCACCTCAGTACCCAGGCGAATTGCACCAACTGGCGAGCGGCAGAAGTGTACAGAGACCTGGGTTTCAAGAGAATCATTCTAGGGAGGGAACTGACCCTGGAAGAGGTGGCTGAAATAAAAACCCGCCTACCGGACCTGGAACTGGAGATTTTCGTCCATGGGGCCATGTGCCTGGCCTACTCGGGAAGGTGTTTCCTCAGTGCCTGGATGGCCGGCCGCTCGGCCAACCAGGGCAACTGTGCCCATCCCTGCCGCTGGAATTACCGGGTGCTGGAAGAAGCGGAGCGTCCAGGGGAATACTATCCCATCCTGGAAACCGAGGGGTACACCACGATCCTTTCTTCCAAGGATCTGTGCATGATCGACCATCTGGCCGCCATTCAAAAAACCGGTGTGGATGCCCTGAAAATCGAGGGCCGCATGAAATCCCTCTACTACACGGCAGTCGTCACCCGGGCTTATCGGAAACATCTGGATGCCCTGGCCGGAATCCCAGTGAAAGATCTGGAACTCTACCGCCAGGATGTATTTCGGGTGAGCCATCGAGAGTACTGTACGGGGTTCTACTTCGGGAAAGCCGAAGTGGAAGAACCTGCAGAAACCATCTATAGGGAGCATCATGTGTTCGTGGGTACCCTGGGAGAACCCTGTAGGCCGGGCCTCTATGGAATGGATCTAAGAAACCGTATCGAGGTGGGTCAACCGATCGAATACATCGGCCCCTCGGTCCCCTTTCTACTAGACAACGCCTTTTCCCTATGGGACGAGGACGGGAATCCGGTTCGAGCGGCATCCCATGGGCAGAAAGTCTATATCGAACCCGGTGTACCGGTAGAACCGGGATACATCATGCGGAAAACGTAACCACCATGCGGGAGGTTTCCATGCAGTCACAGCGATCGTCCCTAGGTATCGAGTTCTCTCCCATCCTTCTTCCCCGACCGGGTGTGGACTTAAAGAAATGGGCAGTGATCGCCTGCGATCAGTTCACTTCCCAGCCCGAAGTGTGGGAAGCGATGCAATCCAACATAGGAGACTCCCCCTCCACCTTTCACTGCATCCTTCCGGAATGCTATTTAGGGTCTCCCGACGAAGAAGAACGGATCCCTCGCATCCACCGAAGAATGCGAGAATACCTGGAAAGCGGCATCCTGCGGGAGACCGAGCCGGGCCTCGTGCTGGTGGATAGGGAGACTCCCCACACCCGAAGAAGGGGAATGGTGATCGCCCTCGATTTGGAACAGTACGATTACCGTCCGGGAACCAAACCCTTGATCCGGCCTACCGAACAAACCCTTGCGGAACGACTTCCTCCCCGCCTTAAGATACGGAAGGATGCATCGATCGAGTTTCCACACACCCTGGTACTGTTGAACGACTTCCGCACCCAAGTGGTAGACACCCTTTTCTCCCTTTTCACCCAGACCGCTCCAACCTATGAGGGGGAACTCCTCCTGGGAGCGGGTAGGGTTAGAGGTTGGTTCGTCCCGGAAGGAAAGGTGAAAAGCATTCTGGGGGAACTACTCCTGAAAAGCCTGGAACACAGTTCGTTTCTCTATGCGGTAGGGGACGGAAACCACAGTCTGGCCGCTGCCAAATTGTTCTGGGAAGAGTTGAAAAATCGGTTACCTCCCCCCCAACGAGCGACCCATCCAGCCCGGTATACCCTAGTGGAACTGGTAAGTCTCTTCGATGGCGGTATCCAATTCCATCCCATCCATCGAATCCTTCACCCCCTGGAACCGGCGCGTTTTCTCGAGTTTCTGCGCACTCGTTCCCCCATCCAGGTTCGAGAGACTGCCTCCTTCGAGGAAATGAAAAAGGAGGTGGATGCGGATTCTTTCCGGATCGGTCTTCTGCAACAGGGGGCCTACCATACTGTCCAGTTTCCATCCTCCCCTCACCAAACCATCACAGAAATGGTTCAAACGGCTATCGATGCATTCTGTTCCTCGAATCCGAATACCAAGGTGGATTACATCCATGGAGACGAAACCCTCCGTTCCCTCGCTAGCGGCCAGGATACTTTAGGGATCTACCTGCCTGGCCTTGCCAAGGAAAAGCTCTTTCCCTTGATCGAAACCCAGGGGGTGTTGCCCCGAAAAGCCTTTTCCATTGGAGAAGCCCTGGAAAAAAGGTTCTATCTGGAAGGAAGAAGGATCACCCCCTCCTAGAGGATCTAAACCCCAGAAGAAGGAATACCACAATGGCTATGCAAAGAGAGAAGGCGCGAAGGAAGGGCTCGGTCCGATAGGGGGAATACGGGTCCACCCTCACGATTCCGCCCGGCGAGAGGGGCTCGCTCTCCGCTTCCCTACCGGTGATCCGAACAAAGGATTCGTTACCTTGGACCAAATGATACCTTCGAGCCTCCAATCGGATCTGTTCGGGATCCGACTGTAGGCTTTGAATACGCTCTTGGAGTCTTTTTCCCTGTTCCTCAATCCTCTGGAGGTTTTCTAGCAGCAGTCGATGCTGCACCAGGAGCTCCCTGTAGGCTACGAGCCCGGTGGAACCAAAAAACAAGGTGGTAAAAAGGTAGACCACCCCCCCTATGTACAGACTCAAAAGCAGACGCCGTAGAATCATCACTTTTAATTACGGAAGAGAATACCATTCCCTTGAAGAATTCTAGTATTATTGACAGGTAAAAATCCGTGGGATACAGTATAAATAAGGATTCATGGAAGTGGTATAGTTGCCGAAAATAATGAATGAACACCATTCCAGGTCCAGGAGTAGGCAATGTTAAAAACTGACGAAAAGAGCGGAAGCGAATCCTCCCTTTCTCAGAAGAGCCCTTTTGTAACCCAATTGGAGGATCCGACAGAGACTTTGGATCAATACGGGGTTTGGGTGAAATCGGGACCGGAACCAGTAGAAGAGGAAGTCTTCGAAATAGAAGAAGAGAACCAATTGAAGGACCTTCCTGAAACCGCTTCCATGGAGCTTACCTCGGAAGAAGAAGAACTGTTGGGAAGTCTGGAAACCGAGGAAAGGCCTGGGGAAACTCTTGCGCAGGAAGAAGGAGAAAAAACCGGTTTGGAAGACATCGAATTGGAGGAAGAGGCGTTAGATTTGGACTTCGGTGAACTGCCGGAACTCGAGTCCTCAGAAACTCCGGAATCGGAAGGGAAAGCAGAAAGTCTGGAGATGGCCCCTGCCCAGGAAGGTTTGGAAGAACTGGAAGAATTCGAACTCGAAGAGGAGGCTCTCCAAACGGGCGAAGAAGCCACGGACCTGGCGACCCTTCCCACAGCCGAAGAAGAAGCCTTCAAAATGGAAGAGCCTGTAATCGAAGTAGAAGAAGAACTCCCCGAGCTGGAATTGGAAGAACCTACTGAACTGAAAGAGGAAGGCGTAAAGCCCGAAGAAATGGAAGTCCCAGAAAAAGGGCCTTCGGCGACGGCTCCAGAAGGAATGGAGGAAGCACCCGAAGAAGCCAAAGAAGCGGCTGAAGAAAAAGTGAGCGAACCCAGTAAGCCTTTACCGCAGGAGGAAACACCGGTGCAGTTCAGCGATGTGGAAGCGGTGGCTCGAGAAATGGGGGAACGGCCTACCCTGCAGATGGATATTCTTACCAAGATCGAGGAAGAACTGGCGGAGATCAAGAATGAACTGGCTGAACTAAAGCGGGAACTCTCTTCCCTCCGTCCCTCTCCGGGGATTCCTCCTGTGGAGGAACCGAAAGAAGTTCCGCCTACTCCCAAGGAAGAGGAGGGGGCGGGGTTCTTCGAAGAAGATGAAGACGAGACCATAGCCCTCACGGGAGATGAGCTGGACAACATTCTGAACACCGCAGATATAACCGAAGAAACAGGAGAACCCAGTGCCGTACCGGAAGATCTGGAACTGGAACCCTTGGCCGAGGTTACAGCACCGGAAGCGATGATTCCTGTAACTACTCCGGAAGAACAAGCCATCATTGAGGAATACAACAAAGAGCTGGAACGTTTCACCGCAGAAGAAATCCCCTTCGAAGCGGAGGACCGGATCGATCAGGAGGCATTGGAAGCTCTCCCCGAAGAAACCTTGGAGAAAGAGGATCTCTTCGAGGTGGAAGAGAAACCCAAACCGGAAGCCTTCGTTTTGGAAAAACCTGCTCCCGAAGCAGTACCTACCTTGACGGATCTTGTTGCCGAGGAAGGAGAAGTCTCGGCCAAGCCCCCTAGGGAAGAACCGGTCTTCGAAGAAACCATTACACCCACACCGGCGGCAGAAGCACCAAGCCCTGTGGAAAGCCCTGCCCCGGAAGAAGGGATGATCGAGTTCGATCTGGAAACCCTGGAGGAAGTAGAGGAAATACCCGAGGAAGCTCCTGCAGAAAGCGAAGGGGAAGCACCCGTAGCGGAAGAACTCGGCAAAGCCGAAAAACCCCAGGAAGCTTTCGAGGAAGAACTAGAGGAAATGGAGATTTCTCTCCCCGAAGAGGAAGAGAAACCAATCGAATTGGAAGAAGTACCGGTCGCCGCGGAATCCGCAGAAACCCCTATATCTGAACTGGAAGAAATCGAAGCCCTTCCTGAAGAAGTGCCGGTGGTTCCTCTGGAAGAACCGGTACCAGAGCTGCATATTCCCGGGGAGGCAACTCGGGGAGCGGAAGCGCCCCCCCAGAAGGAACAACCTACACCTAAGGCAGAAGAAACTACGAAAAAACCTAGCCTAACTTCCGGCATGCCGGAAAGTTTGCGGGAGGAAATCAAGGCTGTCTTGAAGTACATGGACCAACTCCTGGAAGCTCTGCCAGAAGAAAAGATCCAGGAATTCGCCCGTTCTGAACATTTCGACGTGTACAGAAGATTGTTCGAAGAGCTAGGTCTGGAGTAGGTATGGGATTGTTGGATCGTGCATTGAGCGTAGAACAAGCGTCGAAGGAGGGGAAAGGGTCCGCTTCCAGCCTCCTGAAGCGTGCCTCGGTTCTACGCAACCAGGCCGAGGCAACTCCGGAAAAAAAAAAGCCTTTTCCGTCGAACCTTCCCCTGTCTCCGATCGGATAAGTCCGGAACATACGGCGAGAGAGGTTCTGAAAGATCTTTCCCTATTGAAGGAAAGCTACGAAGCCCCTGCCCAGTGGTTTCAGACTTTGAAGAATCATTTGAAAATCCGCAAGGGCGCTCTACTGCTGCCCGATGCCAACGAAGGAATCCTTTCACCCTGGGCAATAACCGGATATGACCGTACTACCTATTTCCGACTTCGAATCCCCACAAGCTACCTATACAATGTATTTCATCGATCCCCTTCTGTAATCGTGCGATTGAGCAAGGAAAAAGCCCTGGAACTGGAGCCCCATTTTTCCAGCAGGGAGTTTGGACTCATCGACTCCCTTCTGATCTATGGGATTTTCTTTCAGGAAAAACTTATCGGAGCTCTCATCGTTTCCGATTCGCCCATTCTTGCTTGGGAGATGCCGATTTTGGGTCTGTTTTTCACCGTGATCGATGAACTTTCTGCCTCCCTTCTCTATGCCTTTCGCTCGAATCGGCAAGAAAAATTGAAATCCAGGGTATTTTTTGACCTTCAGGCCTTCAATAAAGCCTTGCCTTCCGATGGGGTGGAGAAAGCCCTGTTGGTTACCTTGGATCCACGCCCGCTGGTTGAAGCGTTTCGTGCGGATAACCCCGAGCTCGACACTTTTCTCACGATACGCGACATCGCTTCCTTCCTCTCCAATATCCTGGACGGCGCTCCGGTCCTGATACACCCCGAACACTCCACCCTGTACGTTTTGCATATGGATACCCATGCAGATGGGGAGTTACTGATCCATCAACTGGAATCCGCCCTGAAGCACCTATTCCCGGAACTGTCCACACTACCGAGTCTGGGTATGCGGGTGACCCAGGTGCAACTGCCGCTTTCCCTGTAGTGCCCATGCCGGATCGTGAAGAGGAACTCCTTCCAGCAAAAACGGGTTTTCCCACCGCTCGGTGCAAGGGGATCCTGCTCCATTCTCTCTACGATCCCCTACGGGAGGCGGAACAGTACCTACAGTCCCTCTCTCTACCATCTCAACCGAAAACGTTCCTGGTGTTGGGTTCTTGCCTTGGATACCTCGAGCACCGCTTGAGTTCTCTATACCCGGATGCGAAAGTGTTGAGTCTCCAATTCAGTTCTTTTTTCAAGGGAAAGGCAGTGCATGCTCTGCCTTCTTCCCAGTGCTGGTATCCCGACTCTGATCGTTCCCTGGAGGATTTCCTCTATGAAAGGCTGGAAGGGGCCGATTTACAAGATCTACAGATCATTTCGTGGAAACCGGCCTTTCAAGCCTACCCCCGGTCGGCCCAGAGAATCTCCGAACAGGTACTCCAGGTGTTGCGAGAAATGGGAAGATCTCTAAACACCACCTATGTGTTCGGACGCAGATGGATTCTAAACGCCATCAAGAATTTCCTGTTCCACTACCCCGCTCATCGCCTTAACACCACCCCCCATCCCATCTGTATTGCGGCCTCCGGTCCTAGTCTCTCCCGGAGCCTACCCTACCTCCGACGGTTTCGGGAACGATACATTCTCTGGGCATTACCCTCTTCTCTGCTTACGCTTTTAGAATACGGCATTTTTCCCGACCTTGTGATCATGACCGATGCGGGAAATTACGCTCCCTTCCTCCTGTACCCCTTCCTTCGAGACAGAAACAGGAACTCACCTTCCCTTTCCCTAGCTTTTCCCCTCACTGCCGCTTTCCTGCCTCCTCAATCTTCCCTGAAACCCGTCTTTTTCCATCAGGGAACGGGTATCGAGGGGCAATTTCTATCCTTTTTCCCTTTCCCCCTGCCCTACGTTCCCCCCCACGGTACAGTGGCGGGCACTGCTTTAGAACTCGCTTTGAAAACCACTAAAGGCCCCATCCTGTTCCTGGGTTTGGATCTCTGTGCAGAAAACTCCGAGGAGCATGCGCGCCCCCATCCTTTCGAGGAGCTTCTTGCAGGAAAGGCTTCCCGTCTCCCTGGAACGGAAACCCCCTGGGTACAGCGTATCTGGGACCAGTACCCTGAAAAAATCACCCCCAGGCACAGGACATCTCCCTCTCTTCAAACCTATGCGGGATGGTTTCGGATCCATGCCCATCGATGGCAGAACCGAGTGTTTCGGGTGAATCCCTCTCCCGTCGATACGGGAATGGAGGAAAAACCCCTATCCTTTCTAGAAACCTTTCCCCCTGTCACGAGCTCCAACCTCCAGTCTGCAAGGTACCACCTTTCCTGGGAAGAACGAAAGCGGATAGTAACGAAAGTTCTCGCCCATATCCGAGCTTCCCTCCCTGCGGTTGACTCCTACATCGCCGGAGCCTTCGATCTTGCCAAGGCAGACGGGAGCCCCTTGAACCCCAGGATTCGACTCGAAACTACCCTGGCTCGGATGCTAGAAAGCCTAGGAGGAGATCTCTGAACCCGAACCTTCTAGAAAGAAACCTTCTAGCCCTCAGCGCGCGTCATCCCTACCTGGCGACCCAACTGGCCCGGATAGAGGGGGATCCTCCCCATGTACGGTTTCTCGCTTCCCGAACCCAGAAGGAAGTGGTATGCATCGAACAGGATCGTCGGCTTTACCCGATGCATTCCCTCGTGGACCCCGAGAGAGAGGGAAGTCGATTCCTGAAGACTTACCCACCCAAAGGGTTCTTCATCTTTCTTGGTCTTGGGTGCGGATACCACATCCTTCCCTTTCTGGAGTATAGAGAAGTTACCACCCTTCTGATCATCGATACGGGAATCGAACTGTTTCGCGCCATCCTGGGCAGGATCGATCTTCGAAAACTCTTACTGGATCCCCGGGTATCCATTCTGATCGATCCCTCATCGGAAACCCTTCTGGAATTCCTCCTCTCCCACTACTTTCCTTCCATTTCAGGAGACATCAAAACCGTTCCTCTCCGTTCCCGAGTGGATCTGGCAAACGATTTTTTTCAATCCTGCATCTCCACTTTTCAGAAGGGCATGGAGACCCTCTCCCATGACTTTACAGTCCAAACCCAATTCGGGAAAAAATGGTTCGTGAACTCCCTTGCCAACCTCCCTATGGCTGAGAAGACTACCCACACCTTGACCCCTAGGCGGAAAGTCCTCATCACAGCCTCAGGCCCTTCGCTGGAGTCTTCCCTAGAAGAGGTACGGGAACAGAAAAAAGACAGCCTCTTACTCGCTACCGACACCTCCCTTCCCGTGTTGCTGGAAAATGAACTGATACCGGATGCGGTGATTTCTATCGATTGTCAGCATATTTCCTACCACCATTTCCTCAAGGGCCTTCCCAAAGGTATTTCACTGGTATTGGACCTCGCCTCACCTCCCCTGCTTGCCCGGCTTACGGATAGGATCGTCTTTTTCGCCAGCCCCCACCCCTTCTGTCGCTATATAAGCACCTTCTGGAGACAATTCCCCTCGATCGATACATCCGGAGGGAACGTAACCCATGCGGCAGTTTCCCTGGCACTCACCCTGGGGGCCGAACAAATCCACCTGTATGGAGCCGATTTTTCCTTTCCTCGAGGAAAGAGTTACGCCCGGGGATCCTACCTGTATCCTTATTTCGAGTCTCGCAGTGATCGGTACCAACCGCTAGAAGCTTCTTTCTGTCATTTTCTTTTCAGTAACCAGAAACTGGAGAAGCGGAAAGGATCAAACGGGATTCGTTACATCCCTGTTCGGATGGAACACTATAGACTCCACCTGGAAGCGCTCATCGAAAAGTCAGAAGCTGCCATCGTTCCCGTTCTTGGCGAGGGGGAACCCATTCGTGTCCCGCCCCTTCCCCAAAGGAATGAAAGGAGCCTTCCCCTGCGGATTTTTTCCGCCGGACCCAACACCTGTTCCTGGAAAGAGTTCCTGCAATCCTATCTGAGAAACCTAAAGAATCTTCCCCCTCCCTTCGATCCGGTCCTCTCGTACCTGGATTCCCTTTCCCTGGAACAGCGAAACCTCTGGACTACCCTTCTCCCCATCAGTGCGGTAATCCGTAAGGAACATGGAAAGGAGGAAATGGCCCCCTCTCAATTACTGGGGGAAAGCAGGGCGTGGGCTACGGAGAAAATCCAACGGTACTTGAAAGAATAAAAGGGAATGCTCTCCTACAGGTAAAGGACTGCCCCATACCCCACAAAGGAAGGGGAAGGATGCTTATCCCAACTGGTGCTGTACCCCAATAGGGTGCCCTTCAGGTTCAGTTCTTTGGCGAAGGAGGCCGCCACCGCTGCCGCCCCCGCAGAGCAGGCGGATTTGTGTTTCTCGGCATGAGAAACGAGTCCCTCGGGATCCAACCCTAGGGCCGCCTCGAGGAATCCCCTGTCATTCCATTCCCGAACCCAATGCAACGCTTTCTCCCCGATACCTTCCGGCATGAACCCATAGTTGGGGCCATAGTGGGTCAAATCCGTAGATGCCAGCACGATGAGGGATCTGCCTCGTTCCCTATGTTGAGCTGCGAGGAACCTTCCCAACCGGATAGCCTCCTCGTTCGGAGGGCACCGAAGGCAAACAACCCGGATAGAGGGAAAACAGAATTTAACGAAGGGAAGCTGAATTTCCACGGTATTGTCCGCATCGTCCGTCCAGGCTGTAGGAAACTCCTTACGTATCAGTTCCCGCACCTCCGCATCTGCTTCCAATAATCCGAGGGGAGTCTCGAAAGCATCGTGGGGATACAGATAGAGGGAATCCCAGGATCCCAAATGTCCCCCAACGACTACACAGGTTTCCGCAGGTTTCAGGGAGACCACTACCCGGAAGGCCAGTTCTCCCGAAAAAAACCATCCCGCATGGGGAGCGATCCCGGCAAGCCCCTTTTGAGTACGGGAAGAGGCTGGATACTGCCGTTCATACTCCTCCAGCGTCGAACGAACTTCCCCCTCGGAATGAGGGTACCACCCATAAGGCAAGGTCCTTCTGCGGATTTTCATGGAAACCTCCCAAAAAACCTGCACATTTTTTGTTTTTGTATATACAATATAAGTATGGGTAAGAAATTCACTAGTGTCTATACGGGAATCAGCCTGGTCTTGCTCGTGGCTACCCTTTTATTCACCCTGGGAAGGATACTTTCCCTCCGTAGTGAAGGATTGGATGCTTCCAAGGCCGTACACAGTTCCCTCCGAAAGATGCTGGAAGAAGGGTTGGCACAGGAAAAATCCTTCCAATCTCCCCTATTGAAGTCTTCCATCCAGCAAGCTTTTCAGCGCACACCCTCATTGATGTAGTAATCGTCTACTCCTTCGACGAGGGGATCCATTACCTTCGGGCTCGTAATTCCAATATCCTGACTACTCCCCTTTCCGAATTGGATGCCATTCGGGGGTTTCCTCAGTTTCATTACAACAGTTTCACCCATGTGAAAATCACTTCCTCCCTCTCCATTCCCCCTAACACCAGTTTCCTGCTGGACGCCGTGTATCTCCTGATCGATCCATCCGAGTTAGTCCCCATCTTCCGGGACTCCCTCATACTCCTTCTCCTCCTATCTGGAGTTACCCTGGGGGTATATTTCTATGGGAAAGAATCGGGGAAGAAGATTCCTGGACCACTGGTAGCGACCAATTCCGGTGAGGACGCACGAACCCCTACTCCCCAACCCCTTGCATCGGAGTCCCTCTCCTTAGAAAAAGAGGGCACAGAACCCCCTGACACGGGAACACCCTCGACAGAACCCCCTCCATCGAAAGAACCGATAGAAAGTCCCAGCATCGAGCAATGCCTATTTTCGCCCGCTACGGGATTGGGGTGGCAGCAACATTTGGAAAAGCGCCTTACTCTCGAATTGGAACGAGCCGCCTTCAACGAACAGGACCTAAGCCTCGTGTTGATGCGGATACCCGGTATGGAAAAGACCGGAGAAACTTACCGGAAGGTGTCGAAATCCATCCAGACTTCCATAGCCTTTGAGGATCTGGTGTTCGAGTACGGACAGGATGGTGTGGCCATCGTGCTGCCCAACTCTTCTCTCGAGCAGTCCATCACAACCCTCAAAGGATTCCTGAAAAAACTAGACCCCTCCATCACGAAACAATTCTCCCTACCCCGGTGTGGAGTTTCCAGCAGGAATGGAAGGCTGATCGACGGAAAACAGCTGATCCTCGAAGCGGAGGGAGCGCTGAAAAAAGCGGGAGATACCTGGAAAGACTGCATCGTGGGTTTCCGTTCCGATCCGGGAAAGTACAGAGAGTATATCGCCAGGAAGGAGGCTTCCCAGACCTTCGAAGAAGCTACGGCGGCGAACTCTTAAGAAGAGTTCAACCGGATCCTCTCTTCTTTCGGATCCGCTGCCCCACTATTCCGCCGAGAATCAACCCAGGCAAGAGGAATAGGTGCACCCTGTAGAGTATCTGGACAACGGGATTTTTCTCCACTCCCGCTTCGAGCAGGCTGTCTCGCAAGAATCGATTCCGGATCTCCAAGGGCCCTGCAGGATCCGCAAGCCACTCCAGGGCGTTCACGAGGAAGGAAAAATTTTCGTAACTCTTCGTACTGTCCACCAGGTCTCCCACGCACTGACTGTCTCCCACCACAATCAGTTTCCCGGTTCCTGTTTCCAGCAGTACGATCACAGGGTAGCTCCCCTTCCTGTCCACCCCCCGAAGGATGGAACTTGGCGCTGCAAAAGGATCGGTGGGAAAGGGATCTCCCACTAACCAGGACTCGAGCCCTGTACGGGCAAGGATAGTCGCCCGCACCCCCGGCACCGGACGAATTACGAGGGGGCTAGCCCAAAACAGGTCGAAAGTGGAAAGCCCTAACGTGATGGGATGCTCCCGATCGAAACCGTCTCCCCTCACCCTGGGCCAGGGAGGATAGGGAAGGTAGAAGCGTTCTGTTTCGGTTCCCTCTCCTCGCTGAACCGGAAGGGATAATGACGATCGATCCAGAACCAGGGTTGGGGATACTGTCAATCCCATCTCCTGCAAGAGGTCGTGGATTCCCGCGGAAGGATACAGGCTGGCTTTCAGGTTCTGCCCGCGATCCACTTTCACCCGATCGACGAATACCAGGGCCTTCCCCCCCCTTTCGATATACTGACGAAGAACCTCCGTCTCTTTCTGCGACAAAGTTTCTCCATGGAGCACGAGCAGGGTTGAAACGGAGGGCAAGGGGACTAACTCTGGGTTCCTAACAGAGACAAACCCCGTAGCTTGGAGCAGGGGATATAAACCTTCCGATTCACTCTCGAAAGAATCTCCCTGTAGAATTCCGATGGTCCGTCTCGAGGGGGCTACCAGCCGCAGGAGGTGAGTGGTGAGGAGGTACTCTACGTTGCCTGCCTCCGCAATCCAAGGGATCACTTCCATTTCATCCTTATACTCTAAGGTGATTCCGCTGAAGAACCCTCTAGCGTCGGTTTTGAGGCCCGTCAGTACCAACTGCCGGGCTATTCCGGTACGGGAGGGGTCCTCGATCCGGAGATCGATCGTATCTATCCCTGCTGCATAGGCTTGCAACCGTTCCACGATCCGTTCCGGTTGGGCGGACCGAAGGAATAACGGGTCAGATACGTAGTAACTGATCCGAATCTTACCTTCCAGACCCTCTAGGGCTCTGCGGCTTAAGGGAGAAATCGTGTAGGTTTTCCGCTGGGTCAAATCGAGCCCCCACGGCAGGGAGGACACGCCCCAAACGATCAGGATCACCAGCAGGAGGCTTGGAATGGTATGGATCCGTCGTAGACCGCTCGAAAGAATCCAAAAAAAGGCTACTCCCCCTAAAAAGAACCCTAGATCCTTCACCAGGATCATCCCCCGAAAGAATCCGTCCAGATGATGGGGGATCGAAAGGATACGGAGGAAGTGCAAGATATGAGGGAACTTCCCCGCCCCGAAGGGCAGAAGAAGCAGGGAAGACAGAATCCCGATGGTGATGAGGTAGGAAAGGAGGGCCCCTTTTTTACCGATGGATACCCATTGCCCCACACTCAGGATCAGGGCTCCATAGAACCCTAGACCTACCAGGGCACCGATCCCCATTCCTCGATCGAAATCTCCGAAGGAAAGGATAGGGACCAGTAGGGATCCTATTTGAAAGAGATGGATGGAAAGCCATGCGGTATTGGCAAGGAACTTGGCCAGAAGGATCCTGAAGGTAGAGAGGGGGAAGGAACGGAGTAGATCCCAATGGAAAGATTTGCGTTCTTCGGGAACATCCCAAGTGGCGTACAGGGGAAGAAGGAGGGTAAAAGCGGTAGTGAGCATCCGAAAGAATGGTTCAAGGTCGGCCAGGCCCCGCTGAAAGAACCCGTAGATCCAGAACAGCCAGGCGGACATCCCGAGTTGCAGGAAGCCCATTCCCCACAGGGGAAGGGAACTCCTGAACTTTACAAGGAGTTCTTTCTTGCACAGGGCATGGAATTGTCTCATTTCAATCTTCGTAGGGGATAGGTAACACCTGACCATCCCGACACAGGAAAGTTTCGGGAAATACCTCCCTCGCCTCCCGGAGGAGTTGTTTCAACTCCCGCTCCGTGTATCGGGGGCTATAGTGGATCAAACCCATCCGTTTTATCTCCCCCGCTTCCTTCGCAATGGTTGCTGCCTGGACGGCGGTAAGATGCTTCTTTTCCCGGGCAGATTCCTCCAGTTCCTGGGCAAACATCCCCTCACAGATAAAAAGATCCGATCCCGATACCTCACGAGAAATGTTTCCGGCATAGGTGGTATCCGTTACAAAGGATACCTTTCTCCCTTTCCGGGGCGGACCCAACACATCGGTAGGGGTGACCTGCCTTCCATCCGGTGTGGTCACCACTTCTCCATCCTGTAGTCTCGACCATAAGGGGCCTCTGGGAACCCCCAGTTCCAGGGCCTTTTCCGGATGGAACACTCCCGGTCTAGGGGATTCCTCAAGGGTATAGCCAACACAAGGTTTGGTGTGCCTCAGGGGAAAACTCCGAATCCGATACCCTTCCCCTTCGAACACCACCTGAGGAAGGGAGAAATCCTCGATTTCCCTGACCACGATTTCGTAATTGATATACATATCCAGCACTCTTCGACTCAGTTCGACGAATTCCCGAATCTTGGGGGGACCGACGATGTAGAGGGGTTCATTCCTGTCAACCTGGCTGGAAAGCATGAGGATCCCTGGAAGTCCGGTAATATGGTCGGCATGAGTATGGGAAATAAGAATGGTAGTGATCTTTTTCCATTTTAGGTTCAGGCTTCGAAGGGAAACTTGAGTTCCTTCCCCACAATCGAACAGGAACAATTCCCCTTCCCTGCGGAGAAGGATAGAGGTTAAATACCGATGGGGAAGAGGCATCATGCCCCCAGTTCCAAGAACAAAGGCTTCCAGATTCATAGAGCAAAGGGAAATTACCATACTTTCCCTTTTCTTGGAAGTGCTGATATCTCCTTTCATTTTTCGTTGACCGTGTGGTCGGAATCCGGTACACTGTGCCTCAAGAGCACCCAAATACAGAAGGAGCACTTTTGATGGAGAAAATGGTACTTCTTGGGGATGAGGCAGTCGCGTTGGGCGCGATCCATGGGGGAGTTTCTGTCGCCTACGGGTACCCGGGCACCCCCTCCACGGAGATCATCGAATATATCCAGCAGTCGAACCGGAAACGCCCCCTAGCGGTATGGTGCACCAATGAAAAAACCGCCTACGAGGAAGCCCTGGGAGCCTCCTACGTGGGTAGACGGGCTCTAGTTACCATGAAGCATGTGGGGTTGAATGTTGCGGCAGATCCTTTTATCAATTCTGCCCTTCTGACCATCCGGGGAGGGCTCGTTGTCGTGGTTGCGGATGATCCCGGCATGCATAGTTCCCAGAACGAGCAGGATTCCAGGTTCTATGCCGATTTCGCAAAGGTCCTATGCCTGGAACCAGCCAACCAACAGGAAGCCTACGATATGACCCGGGAAGCCTTCGATCTTTCCGAAAAGTTCCACATACCCGTCATGGTTCGAATCACTACCCGGTTGGCCCACTCTCGCTCAGCTGTTAGGCCCGCAACTCTTAGAGAGGAAAATCCTCTCCTCTCACAGGTGGATCCTTCAGGCTGGGCTCTGCTTCCTGCATTTGCCCGCAAGCAGTACACCCAACTCCTTTCGAAACAGAAGGATCTACACGCCTATACGGCCCAATGTCCCTATAACCAGCTCTTTCTATCCCCCACGGATGCTCCTTCTCCGGCTCCCTTGGGGGTAATCACGGGAGGGATTGGAAAGAACTATTACCTGGAGAATCGGGACTCCCTACAGATGCCCCTTCCCCATCTCCATATCGGAGCCTATCCTCTCCCCCTGGAAAAAATCCGTGCCCTGGCCGCCAGGGTGTCGAAGATCCTTGTAATCGAGGAAGGAATGCCATTCATCGAAAGGACTCTGCAAGGGGTCCTCCCCCAGGGGGTCCAGATTTCGGGGAAACTAGATCATACGCTTCCCCCTTCGGGGGAATTGGAACCGGATCTGGTGCGGAAGGCACTGGGGTTGCAACCGCAAGAGGGTGTTACCCTTCCCGCCTCTTTTCCCCTACCTTCCCGACCTCCCCAACTCTGCCAGGGATGCCCCCATGGGGACACCTATGCGGCTATCAAGAGCATCCTGCAGGAACTCCCCGAAGCGGTGGTCACGAGCGACATCGGGTGCTATGCCCTGGGCGCCGTCCCTCCCCTTTCCGTTCCTGAAACGATCGTCTGCATGGGAGCCTCGGTAAGCATGGCAGTGGGAGCGGCCGAAGGGGGAAAAAAACATGCCGTTGCCGTAATCGGAGATAGCACCTTCCTCCATTCGGGCATTACTCCTCTGATCGATGCGGTGGCTCGCAATGTACCCATCACCGTGGTGATTCTCGACAATGGCACAGTAGCCATGACAGGGGGACAGGAAACCATACTGCCTACCGCTAACCTCCCCGCATTGGTCCGGGGATTAGGGGTAGATCCGGACCACGTAATCACCATCGAGGCGCACAGAAAGTACGAAAAAGAGAACAGGGAAGTCCTTCGAAGGGAAATCGAATACCCCGGAGTCTCCGTGGTAATAGCGATGCGGGAATGCCTGGAAACAGCCCGCAAGAAAAAGAGCCGGAAGGAGAGTGGGGAATGAAGTACGACATACTACTCTGCGGGGTGGGAGGCCAGGGAGTGCTTTCAATCGCGGCAATAATTGCCCAGGCAGCAGTGAAGGAGGGGCTAGAGGTAAAGCAATCGGAGGTTCATGGGATGGCCCAGAGGGGGGGCGCGGTGCAGGCTCACCTGCGCATCTCGGCAACCCCCATCTATTCCGACCTCATTCCCAAAGGGGCTGCTTCGCTGATCCTATCCATGGAACCTTTGGAAAGTCTCCGATACCTACCCTACCTTTCCAAGGGAGGAGTCCTCCTCACGGCAAGGGAACCGGTGGTGAACATTCCCCATTACCCGGACATAGAATCAGTCCTTTCCGTGATAGAGAAGTATCCACACCATCGAATCATATCCGCAGTGGAGATAGCCCGGAAGATCGGCTTCCCCCGTTCTTCTAACATTGTCCTTGTGGGGGCAGCTTCGAAGTTCCTTCCCCTGTCCCCCGAGTCCTTGAAGGGAGTGATCGAGGAACTCTTCCGAAGAAAAGGGGATGGAGTGGTACAATCCAACCTGGCTGCCTTCGAAGCGGGGAGGTTACAATCATGAAACAGTATCCGTTTCGGGAAAAAGAGATCGAGCTCATTCCCCAAGAAGAACTGGAAGCCCTTCAGTTGCGACGACTGAAAACGACGATCGAACGGGCCCTAAAGACCGAGTTCTACCGACAACGTCTCCTCCCTCTAGGGATAGATAGCCCGGAAGCGATCCATTCCCTGGCGGATCTTCGACATATTCCCTTCACCACCAAAGAGGACCTCCGAATTGCCTTTCCCTACGGACTTCTCGCCGTACCTCTGGAGGAAGCCGTACGACTCCACGCTTCCAGCGGAACCACAGGCACTCCCACCGTCATCTACCATACCAAACACGACATCGCTGCCTGGTCCGATCTGGTGGCCCGTTCCCTACGGGCTGCGGGCTGTTCCAAACGGGACGTGTTCCAGAACATGATGACTTACGGGCTATTCACTGGCGGATTGGGACTCCACTACGGTGCGGAGGAACTGGGAATGCTGGTGATCCCTGCCGGGCCTGGAAACACCCTAAGGCAATTCAAGCTGATGAAAGATTTCAAAACCACGGTGGTACATGCCACTCCCAGCTACATGCTGCATCTGTACGACAAACTCGGGGAAGTGGATGTACGCAGAACGGATCTCTATCTAAGGAAGGCGATTGTCGGAGGGGAACCCCACAGTGAGGACATTCGCCGAAAGATAGAAGAATTGTGGGGCATCGAAGTATACAACTGCTACGGACTGTCAGAATTGAACGGGCCCGGTGTGGCTTTCGAATGTATCGAACGTTCAGGTCCTCACCTCTGGGAAGACTCCTACATCATGGAGATCATCGATCCCGATACTCTGGAGCCCCTGCCACCGGGCAAAACAGGGGAGCTTGTCCTCACGACCCTCCGCAGGGAAGCCACTCCCCTTCTACGGTATAGGACACGGGACCTGACATCCATCCTCACCGACCCCTGTCCCTGCGGCAGGACCCATAGACGAATCAGCCGGATCAAAGGCCGCACCGATGACATGCTCATCATAAACGGCGTAAACGTGTTCCCCTCCCAGATCGAAGAAGTACTGATGCGGATGAAGGAAGTCGGGAACAACTATCAGATCGTGGTAGAAAAAGCCGGAGCATTGGACAAACTTACCGTAAAAACCGAAGTCACCCCCGAGATCTTCAGCGACGACGCGAGGGATCTCAATGCGATCCGGGAAAAAATACGTGAAAACCTCAAGGCCTCTATTTCTATCAGTCCGGTGGTGGAACTCCACGAGCCTGGGATCCTTCCTGCATGGGAAGGTAAGGCAAAACGGGTGATCGATATAAGGGAGAAGAGTGTATGATTTGGAATCTAGAAGCGGAATGCATGCCCCCCGAGCAACGAAGGCGGCTGCAATTGGCTCACCTCAAGAACCTGGTAGAGCGGGTGTACGAAAAAGTCCCTTTCTACCGGAAAAAGTTCCAGCAGGCGGGAATCACGCCGAAAGACATCCGCAGTTTGGAGGACATACAGAAGATCCCCTTCACCACAAAGGACGACCTGCGGGAAACCTACCCCTATGGCCTCCTTGCCGTGCCGGAAGCGGAAATCGAAGAGGTTCACATGTCCAGTGGAACCACGGGCATACCCGTGGTGGATGCGTACACGAAGAAGGACATCGAGGTCTGGTCGGAAGCCATGGCCCGAACGCTTTCCATGGCAGGGGCCACGAGAAACGACATTATCCAGAACGCCTATGGGTATGGCCTCTTCACCGGAGGATTGGGGGTCCACTACGGAGCGAAACTGATCGGAGCCAACATCATTCCCATGTCCAGCGGGAATACCTCCAAACAGATCCTGGTGATGCGGGATTTCAAGACCACTATTCTGACCTGTACACCTTCCTACTCCCTGTTCCTGGCCGAAGCTGCCAGGGAAGAAGGGATAGATATCCGATCCTTGTCCTTGAAGGCAGGCTGCTTCGGAGCGGAACCCTGGAGTGAAAACATGCGGAAAGAGATCGAGGAGAAACTAGGGCTTGAGGCTTACGACATCTACGGTCTTACCGAAATTACGGGTCCTGGCGTGTCTTCCGAATGCGAGATGAAGAACGGGCTCCATATCAACGAGGATTTCTTCTACCCGGAAGTGATCGATCCGGAAACCGGGAAGGTCCTGCCCGATGGAGCCAAGGGAGAACTTGTCTTCACCACCCTGGTGAAAGAAGGAACTCCCCTCCTGCGATACCGCACCCGGGACATCACCTTCCTGTTCCATGACGAGTGCCCCTGCGGTCGCACCACCGTCAAGATGCACCGCATATTCGGCCGCACCGACGACATGCTGATCATTCGGGGAGTCAACGTGTTCCCCTCTCAGATCGAACAGATCCTCATGGCCGTGGAGGGAACGGATCCCCATTACCTGATCGTGGTAGACAGGGGAGCCTCCCATCTCGATGATCTGGAAATCATGGTGGAAGTGGAAGCAAAGTTCTTCACCGACGAAACCAAGGGGCTTGAAACCATTCGAACGAAAATCGAGCATGAAATCAAGGCCAAGCTGGGGATAAGTGCCAGGATCAAGCTTGTGGAACCGAAAACCATCGAACGCAGCATCGGCAAGGCAAAGCGAGTGATCGATAAGCGCAAGATCTAGGGTTAAATACTAAGGAGGCCAGCTATGATCATCAAACAAATAAGTATCTTTCTGGAAAACGTGGCGGGAAGATTGGCCGAGGTCACCAAGCTGTTGGCAAAACATAAGATCAACATACGGGCCATGACCATCGCCGACACAGCCGACTTCGGAATCCTCCGTATCGTGGTGGATCGGCCGGAGGAGGCAGTAAAGGCGTTGCGGGATGGCGGTTTTACCGCCAAGACCACAGATGTCTTGGCCGTAGAAGTGGAAGACCGTCCCGGGGGATTGGCCAGAGTGATGGAAATCTTTCAGCAGAATCGGGTAAACATCGAATATCTGTACGTATCCCTCGAAAAGAACAAGGACAAAGCGGTGGTGATCTTCAAGGTGGAAGATCTAAATCTAGGGAAGAAAATTGTAGAAGAACACGGGCTCGAGGGAACGATAAGTTTCTAAGCAACATGTGAAATTTGCAGGCCCATATTCCCGGATTAGCCAGGTTCTAACCCCTTCTTACCCTTTCGAGAACCCTTACCATATCGGAAGGAAGGGGTGACTGGATCCTCACTTCCTCGGAAGTTATGGGATGAGGGAAAGTCAATTCCCGGGCATGGAGCATCAGTCTCGGTACGGATAGGGGAAAATCTTTCCGGAAAGCGTACCGAGTTTCTCCCACAAGAGGATGCCCGATTCCCTTGAAATGAAGGCGGATCTGATTGGTGCGCCCTGTTTCTGGCTCTACCTCCACCACTGTGCAGAGGGGGAGGTGTTCCAATACATGGTACCTGCTTGTGGCTGCCTTCCCCTCCACGTGGCGGGTGATGGTCCCTTCTTCCTTCTCCAATTTCCCCTGCACGATCGCGAGATAGAGTTTGCGTACCTTCTTCGTGTGGAAGAGTTCCATCATGAGCTTTTGAGCCTTCTTGCCTTTTGCGAAAAGGAGCACTCCGGAAGTTTCCCCATCCAGCCGGTGGCAGGGGTGAAGCCGTACGGAAATCCCTGCCCTGGATCCTTCCAGATTTAAAAGTTCGGTGAGGGCTTTCTTGTTCCCGGGCGCAGGAATGGTCAATAGACCGGGAGGTTTGTCGATAGCGAGGTACCAATCGTCCTCATAAAGAACTTTGAAGCGGGAAGATAGGATGGGAGAATACTCTACCTTCATGTCTGAAGGAGTATACAGGAAACGAAGGATTCGTTGAACCGGTTCCACCCTGAATCAGTCTTTATGAAACGGACGTATACATAGGTATGGAAGACCTTCTCGGCCTGGATGCGATCCCCGATCCTCTCCTGGATGCAGGAGAAAGGTTCTTTGGGATCCGCTACCTCTTTCCCTACCAAAGACTGGCGATCCACAACATCCTCGATTCCTGCGGCTACTTCCAAGAAGAGTCGGATGCCTTTGGGGACCAAATTATCCTCCTCCCCACGGGAGCCGGCAAATCCCTCTGTTTCCAGCTTCCCGCACTCCTTCTTCCCGGAGTGACACTTGTTGTATACCCCCTCCTGTCCCTCATGGCCGATCAGTACCGCAGATTGAGAGAAGCGAAGGTACCGGTAGGAATCCTCAAAGGAGGACAGTCCGAGGAGGAACGGGAATCCCTCTTTCGATCCCTTCAGGATGGGGAACTGAAAATTCTCCTGTCCAATCCGGAAACCCTCGGTAACCCTAGAACCCTGGAGGCTCTTGTGCCGTTATCCATCACGCATTTCGTCGTAGACGAAGCTCACTGCATTGCCCAGTGGGGAGAAACCTTTAGACCCGCCTACCTGAACCTGGGGAAAATTCGGACCACCCTCAAACCGACGGTCACCACAGCCTTTACCGCAACCGCTTCTCCCTTTGTCCTGGAAAAGATACGGGAACACCTTTTTGACGGAACCTACCCCCATGAAATTTCGGCCAACCCGGACCGTCCAAACCTACAGTACTCCGTGCGGGAAACCCTTTCCAAGCAGAGAACCCTTAGGGCCCTATTTTCTTCCGCCTCCGAAAAGGAGAGGGTGCAGCGTCCTGCCTTGGTATTCTGCCGGAGCAGGAAACGAACCGAACAATTGGCCCTTGTCTTACGGCATTCCCTAAAGGAAAAGGAGATCTTCTTCTACCATGCAGGTCTTTCGCCCGAAGAAAAAAAGAGGATCGAGCAATGGTTTTTCCAGAGTTCCACCGGAATCCTCGTGGCTACCACCGCTTATGGAATGGGAGTGGACAAACCCAACATCCGTACGGTGATCCACGACGAAGCGCCGGCAACGGTAGAAGCCTACCTGCAGGAATCCGGTCGGGGTGGCAGGGATACCCAACCTTGCCAGGCCATTCTCCTTGCATCGGAAGAGGATCGATGTAATCTATCCCCCTTTTTTCGAGGGTATGTGGCAACACAGGGATGCAGGCGCCTCTTCCTCTACCGGGGTTTAGGGATGGAATTGGACGGGTGTTCGGGGTGTGATCGCTGTAACCACGAGGGAAGGGAAGGAATCGAGGGGTACGAATCGTTTTTGGCCTTTCTCCGCAAGAATCCTAGAAGGTATACAGAGGAGGAGGTCATCCACCTTCTGGGCGGAAAGCACTCCCTCCTTTCCATTTCCCATGCCCTCTACCGGAGCAGGTGGTACGGAACTTTACGCGAGTGGGAAACAGAGGAACTGGAAGAAGCCCTGGATAATCTCTTTCGGCAGGGCAGCATACGGAGGGGAACTTTTCTGTGGAAGAATCGCCTCTATCCAGCAAAAAAGTGACTTCTCTCTTTTCCCTGTATTTGGTATGGTGATAGCCCCATGCGCGTGATTTTTCTCGGTACGGGTACTTCCCATGGGATCCCTGTGATCGGATGCGATTGTCCTGTCTGCACCTCGAAGGACGAACATAACCGGCGCACCCGGGCTTCCGTATGGATCCAAATCGAAACAGGAGATGGTGTTCGATCGATCGTTATCGATACGGCTACTGAGTTTCGCCTGCAGGCAGTACGAGCAGGATTGAACCGACTGGACGCTATTCTTCTTACCCATCCCCATGCGGATCACCTCCATGGGTTGGACGATGTCCGCCCCCTCTGCCATCACGAGTACCCCATCCCGGTGTACGGCACGGAAGATACCCTAAAGGAGCTTTCTCGTAGATTCGATTACATCTTTCATCCCCGGCAGAAAGGCGGCGGGGTACCGAACCTTGTCCTTCGTACGATCACAGGTGGCGTACTCTTTAAAATCCAAGGAATCCCCATCCTGCCTGTTACGGTGAAACATGGGAAACTGGAAATTCTTGGATACCGGATCGGAAGTTTTGCCTACATCACTGACTGTAGTTTCATTCCCGAAGAAACCTATCCCCTGCTAGTAGGGCTGGATGTTCTTGTCCTGGGAGCCCTTCGGAAACGGCCCCATCCCACCCATTTCAGCATCCAGGAAGCTCTGGAGGTAGTAGAACGGCTCAAGCCCCGCATGACATACTTGACCCACCTCTGCCATGAGGTGGAGCATGAAGAAATAAAAAAGGAACTACCCGCCGGGGTAGCTCCTTCCTTCGATGGTTTAGAACTGGATCTCGAGGATCCCTTCTAGGATGAGTTTATACCTTTACAAATTTACCGCTCTTGAGACAGCGGGTACAAATTTTCAAGGTCCTGGGGGTTTTCCCCACCAAGGTACGAATTCTTACCAGATTGGGTTTCCATACCCGCCGGGTAGCGTTCTTTGCATGACTGACATTGTTTCCGCTTACGGTACCCTTTCCACAGATGTCGCATCTCCGTGCCATAACTCTGTCCTACCTTCTACGAATAGATAGAAAAGAACCTATCAAATTCAAAAAAAAATGTAAAGACCCCTGGGATTTTTGGTATACTTATAACGGTATGTTGATGGAGATCAAGGATGTGCGGCAAATCCCAGAGGAGGGATTCCGCCGCTGGTTTCGGGACGATGAGTTCGATTTGATCGTGTTCTACCCCACCCAAGGTTCGGAGGAGATCATCGCCTTTCAGCTCTGCTATCGCAAGGACGGACAGGAACGGGTACTTACCTGGCGGAGCAGGGGGGGACATTCCCATAACCGTATCGATGATGGGGAGGTAACCTACCACAGCAAGATGACTCCCATTCTCGTAGCGGATGGTGTATTCCAGAAGGAAGAAGTCCTGAATCGATTTAGAGCCGCTTCCCACAACCTGGACAAAAGACTGATTCATTTCATAGAGGAGAGTATTCGCTCCCTCACGAACAACCGGTCGTAGACCCGCAGGTCTCGCATTTTAGACAGGTACCATTCCTTACCAGTGTCAAATGTCCGCAGGTGGGGCAGGGATCCCCCTCATACCCTTTGAGCCGGGCTTTGCGCACCAGAGAGTCTGTGGGAGGGGGGGGCGATGAAACGAGAGGAGTCTGCCACTGGTTCGAACCGTTAATCCAACTTAAACGGATCATTTCGGTGGAACGTAGATCGTCCGGTTTCACCTGCACCAGATCCGTGCGTTTCAGGTAGGTAAGGGCTAGATCTCTGAACACGAAGTCCAGTACCGATGTGGTGATCTTGATGGAATCATGCCCCTGCACGATCCCGTTCGGCTCGAAGCGGGTAAAGGTAAAGGCATCCACGAACTCTTCCAGGGGAACTCCATACTGTAATCCCAGGGAAACGGCAATGGCGAAACTGTTCAACAGGGACCGAAAGGCAGCCCCTTCCTTGTGCATATCCAGGAAGATCTCTCCCAGGGTTCCGTCCTCGTACTCTCCCGTTCGAAGGAAGATACTGTGTCCGCCGATCTTGGCCTTCTGTGTGTATCCCTTTCTTCGGTTGGGAAGGGGTCTTCGCCCCCGGGAAGCAGGCATCCCTCGAGGCTCCGCCGGGGAAGGCACTGTCCGAGTTTCGCCTATCTCTCGTTCCACCTCTTGCAGCGCCTGTAGCCAGGGATCGACGGCATCGCTTGAACTGGTCAACGGCTGACTGAGTTTGGAACCGTCCCGATAGATGGCAATGGCCTTCAGCATGCTCTGCCAGGCGTAGAGGTAGGCGTGGGATACATCCTCCACGGTAGCGGTGTTCGGCATGTTAATGGTCTTGGAAATCGCCCCCGAGACGAAGGGTTGTACCGCAGCCATCATGTCGATGTGGGCTCTGTAGGGAATGGAACGGGTAGCTCCCCTTCCGGAGGGGTTTGCCGTATCGAACACGGGAAGGTGTTCCGGCTTTAGAAGGGGACATCCCTCCACTCCCAGGTTCCCGCAACTGTACCGGGTAGCCTCCTCGAATGCCTCCTGCGGGATTCCCCTTCCTTTGAGGATGGCTAGGAGATCCGGGGATAATGCCTCCTCTACCGAAAGAGATGCCTTGAGCCTTTCCTCGATACCATCCAGTACATCCTCTCCGATTCCAATCTCTTTGAGAGCTCCCCTACTCAGGGGTCCTTCCGGGGGAAGTTTCCCATGCCCCACACAGTAGCCCACGATTCCTTCGATCTCCTCCCGTGGGTAGCTCAACTTTTTCAAGGCCAAGGGAAGAGACCGGTTCACGATCCGGAACACCCCTCCTCCCGCAAGCTTCTTGTACTTCACCAGGGCGTAATCGGGTTCGATCCCCGTAGTATCACAGTCCATCACCAGTCCAATGGTTCCCGTGGGCGCAATGGCCGAAACCTGAGCGTTTCGAAACCCATACTGTTCTCCCCACTCTAGCGCCCGATCCCATGCGGAACGGGCTGCCTCTAGGAGCGGGGAAGGGCACTTTTCAGGATCGATTCCCCGGGGAAACACAGTAAGTCCCTCGTAGGAAGCGGAATCCTCGTTGTAGGCAGCCCTTCGGTGATTCCGGATCACCCGCAGCATGCTCTCCCTGTTTGCCTCATACCGGGGGAAGGGGCCCACATCCTTTGCCAGCAAAGCGGAGGTAGCGTATGCCTCTCCTGTTAGAATGGCCGTTAGCGCGGACGCCACTGCCCTACCCTCTTCACTGTCATAGGGAAGGCCCATCACCATCAGAAGGGATCCGAGATTCGCATACCCCAACCCAAGGGTTCTGTAATCGTAGCTCTTCCGAGCAATGGAGGGGCTGGGGAACTGCGCCATCACCACACTGATCTCCAGTACCAGCGTCCAGAGGCGTATGGCATGGAGGTAGTCTTCGATTCGGAAGACCCCTGTCTCCGGGTCGTAGAATGCTTGCAGGTTCAAGGACGCAAGGTTACATGCCGTATCGTCCAGGAACATGTATTCCGAGCAGGGGTTGGAAGCCCGGATCTCCCCGTCTTGTATACAGGTGTGCCATTCGTTGATTGTGGTATGGAACTGCAACCCGGGATCTGCGCATTGCCAGGCGGAACGCACGATCTGGTTCCAAAGGTAGCGGGCCTTCACCCGTTTCATCACTTTACCGGTGGTACGGGCCTTCAGCTCCCACTCCCGATCTTCCCGTACGGCTTCGAGGAACTCCTTCGTAACCCGAACAGAATTGTTGGAGGACTGTCCACTCACCGTATTGTACGCCTCGTCTGTCCAATCGGTAGTATACACGGGTGGATCCGGCAGCTCACCGCCTTCGGCGTACAAACGGAGGTACTGATGGAGTATCCCTGCCGGGATCCCTGCCTGTATTGCCCTCCGTAATAGTTCCCGAACCTGAGCAGATCCAGGGGTCATTCCCTCTGTTCGAGAGGATGCCTCCTTCAACTCCCTCAGTCTGTTCCGGATCGTACGACTCCCTGACACCAGGGCCGCTACCTTGTACTCCTCCTCCACCTTCCAGCGGATGAACTGTTCGATATCGGGGTGATCCACATCCAGAATCACCATCTTTGCGGCTCGTCGGGTAGTTCCCCCGCTCTTGATGGCGGCAGCGGACCGATCGGCAATCTTCAAGAAGGACAGAAGGCCTGAAGACACACCCCCCCCGCTCAAGGGTTCGTTCTCGGCGCGGATCTTACTGAAATTGCTTCCCGTGCCGGAGCCGTACTTGAACAAACGAGCCTCCCGCTGAACGAGATCCATGATCCCGCCCTCGTTCACCAGATCGTCCTCTACATCGAGGATGAAGCAGGCATGGGGTTGGGGTCGCTGGTAGGCACTACTCGATTTCTGCAGAGTCCCGGTCTCCGGGTCCACATAGTAGTGCCCCTGGGGAGGGCCTTCGATCCCATACACTTCGTACAAACCCGTGTTGAACCACTGGGGAGAGTTGGGAGCTGCCATTTGATCGGCCAGCATCCGGAGGATCTCGTCGTAGAAGGCCTGGGCATCCTCTGGGGAGTCGAAGTACCCGTACCGCTCCCCCCATCTCCTCCAGGTGTAGGCCAGCCTATGAAACACTTGCCGCGCATCCGTCTCTCCTCCGGAGGGAGAAATCTCTTTTGGAACCCCGGTCTTCCGGAAATACTTCTGGGCCAATATGTCTGTGGCAATTTGAGACCAGGAGGAAGGAACCACCACTCCTTCCTGTTTGAATACGGTCTTCCCCTTGGCGTCCTTGATTTCGGAAACCCGTTCCACCCACTGGATCCCCTCGTAGGGATCCCTCCCCTTCCGGGTGAATCGACGCTGGATCTTCATACCAACCCCCTACACTAATGATAGGGTATAATATACCATTCTTTTTGATTTATGACCATATAGGTAGTGGTTATTTTACGATCTGGAGTCGCACGAGTCCATCGTACACGAACTGTACAGACAGGCCGGAAAGGATCAGTCCCATGATCCGTTCGATTACGGACAACCCCGTACTGGAGAGAATCCGGACTAGATAATCCGATAGACGAAGGAAGATCCCCGCCAGAAGAAGAACCAGGAGCAGTACCACCCCGACCATGAGGTAAGTGGTTAGATTCGCATCCTCCTTCCCCACATAGAGGAGGATGGTAGTGATGGTCCCCGGACCCGCAAGAATGGGAATGCCCAGAGGAAAGATCGAGATATCCTCCGAATCCTTCTCCTGGTCGGAAGTTTTCGTCCGTTTGGGAGCGGCAAAAAGCATGTCCATGGAAACGAAGAAGAGTAGGATTCCCCCCGCTATGAAAAAGGCCCCCGTCTGGATTCCCAAAAATCGGAGGATCCCGCGTCCAAAAAAGATGAACACGAGAAACACGACGGCAGCGGTTATAAGGGCCCGATAGATCACCCTGATCTTCTTTTCTTCGGGGAATCCGGAAGTGAGGGAGAGGTACAGGGGAAGGATCCCCACAGGATCCACCACAAGGAAAAAGGTGATGAACATGGCCAGGAGGTTCTGATCCACACTTCCTTATAGCATGCTCCCCCCACCTGTACAAGGGTGATCCATATTCGCTACGATGGGGTACCCATGGAAATTGAATCCTTTCGACGGGAAGTCCTTTCATTTTACCGAGTGAAGGGAAAAACCTTTCCCTGGCGGATCATCCGGAACCCGTACGCAATCGTTGTCTCGGAGTTCATGCTGCAGCAGACCCGAACGGAACTGGTACAGAAGAAGTATCTTCCCTTTCTGGACGCTTTCCCGGACCTGGAAACCCTAGCGAAGGCTCCCCTATCGCTCCTCCTTGCCCACTGGAAGGGTTTGGGGTACAACCGGCGGGCAATCTACCTGCAGGAGTTTGCCCGGTACGCCCTCACCCGGTGGGAAGGCACCATTCCCGCAGACCCTGCCGTACTGCAACAGTGCAGGGGTATTGGCCCCTACACTGCCCGTGCGATCCCCACCTTTGCGTACGACATCCCCTTCGTGTTCATAGAAACCAACATCCGCCGGGTGTTCCTCCATAACTTCTTCCCCGGGAAGGAGGGAATCCACGACAGGGAAATCCTCCCCTGGGTCGAGCGAACCCTCGACAGGGAACATCCCCGGGAATGGTACTATGCCTTGATGGATTACGGGGCATACCTGGCCAAAGAGTTCCCTAACCCCAACCGAAGAAGCAAGCATTTCGTCCGGCAGGCTCCCTTCGAGGGTTCCCGACGGCAATTCCGGGGACGAATCCTTTCTGCCCTGCTCCAGGCAGGGGGCCCCCTGGATATCGAAACTCTTGCATCCCGGGTCTCCCTCCCTTTGGACGAAAAGAAGCAGGTTTTGCAGGAACTTTCACAACTATTGCAGGATCTCTCTGCGGAAGGCTTCGTGGCGGAAGAGGCTGGAGCGTACAGGATCCGAGATCATTGATCCTTCTCCCTTCCCCGTGTATAGTGCAGCCACTATGAACCAGATCAAAGTGTATGCCGCTCTTGTCGCCACCACCCTTCTCTGGGGGGTGTCTTTCATCGGCACCAAGGTAGCCCTTACCTCCTTCACTCCCTTTTCCCTCATCTTCTTTCGATTTTCCATCGCCTCGTTCTTTTTCATCCTCTATTTTCTCTGGAAAGGCCTCCCTCATCTGACAAAAGGACAGCATAGGCGCCTGGCGCTCCTTTCCCTCTTCGAACCGGTTCTCTACTTTCTCTTTGAAACCTTCGGACTCCAGAGAACCACGGCCGCGGAGGCATCCCTCATCATCGCCCTCATCCCCGCTTTCGTTCTCCTTCTTTCCAGGCTATTTTTGAAGGAATCCCTCTCTAGAATCTCACAGTTCGGAATTGGTCTTTCCATCCTGGGAATTGTCCTGTTGATCCTGGGAAAAAACGGCATCGAAGGAAACATAGGTTCCTCCGTTGGCGGAAATCTATTAATTTTGGGAGCCGTAGTGTCCTGCGCCTGCTACACCCTTCTATCCCGTCGCCTGACTCAAGAAGTTTCTTCCGTTCTCATCACCGCCTACCAATTCTTCTATGGAACCGCTTTCTTCTTACCCTTGTTTCTCCTATTCCCCAAAGTGTACGGTGAAGGGATCGGATCTTCCGCACTCGGCGCGTTGCTGTTCCTGGCCTTTGGAGCCACCATCGGAGCCTTTCTCCTGTACAACTACGCCCTCAGTAAGGTAAAGGCAGCTACGGCATCGGTATTCATCAATGGGATCCCCGTGGTTACCGCATTCACCGGCTGGATCGTTCTGGGGGAAACCCTCAAAGGGTTGCAACTCCTAGGAGCCCTGGTGGTTGTGATCGGAGTTACCCTCACAACCTTCCGGACACAGCCAAAAGACGATTCAATTCACTTGGCCTTCACGGATAAATAGAGTATCTTTATACCAGTATGAAATTTACAGAATTCAATCTACATCCGGATCTACAAAAAGCGATCGATGAAGCGGGTTTTCAAGAGTGTTTCCCCGTTCAGGTGGAAACGTTGAAACGAACCCTCGCAGGCAAAGATGTTCTTGTGCAATCGAAGACGGGTACCGGAAAGACAGCCGCTTTTCTCATCACCATTTTTCATCACCTTTCCAGCACGGAATCCTTCAAAGGGAAGAAAGCGCTGATCATCGTGCCTACCCGGGAACTGGCGATCCAGATCGAAGAGGACGCGAAGCTACTGGGGAAATACCTTCCCTTCCGAATCGGCAGTTTCTATGGGGGAATCGGGTATGGCAAACAGGAATCCCTCCTGCGGGAAGGTGTGGACATCATCGTAGGGACTCCCGGCAGGCTGATCGATTTTACCCAGCAGCGGAAACTGGATCTTCAAAACATAGGGATTCTCGTGATCGACGAGGCAGATCGCCTGTTCGATATGGGATTCCTCCCCGATCTACGCAAACTCCTTAAGAGAATGGGACCTTCGAAGGGTCGGCTCACCATGCTTCTCTCGGCTACCCTCTCCCTCCGGGTGAGTACGCTGGCCTGGGAATACATGAACGAGGCGGAGGAAGTGGTGATCGATCCCGAACAGGTGACGGTGGATACCATTACCCAGGCTGTCTACCATGTGGGCTCCTCGGAAAAGTTTTCCCTTCTTCTAGGGATCCTCCACAAGCACAACCCCAAGAGTGTCATCATCTTCACCAATACCAAGCACGCTGCCGAAGAGGTGGCCAAACGGCTGGAATTGAACGGCTACAAGAGCCAATACATCATGGGGGATCTTCCCCAACGAAAACGGCTCCGGATTATCGAGGATCTCAAGTCAAACCGCATCCAGATCCTTGTAGCCACCGATGTGGCTGCCCGAGGTCTCCACGTGGAGGATCTCGATATGGTGGTGAACTACGATGTACCGGAGGATCCCGAGAACTATGTGCACAGGATCGGACGTACCGCCAGGGTGGGGAAAAGCGGAAAGGCCATCATGCTCGCCTGTGAACGGTACGTGTTTGGACTGGAAGCCATCGAGAAGTTCATCGGTATGAAGATTCCCGTCGAGTCCTTCGATGAAACCCTCCTTCTGGAGGACAAGAGTGCGGGAAGGAAGATCGAGAGGGATTCGTATCGAACTCAAAAGGACCGGAGGGACAATCGAAAAGGCCAGCCCAGGGATCGTCGAAAAAGTCCCAAATCCGTACGATCCCCCAAGAGGGAACCGGCCGAAAGGCCTGCCCCTGTACGGACAGCTTCCGGGACAAAGGGGCCCAGGAAAGTGAACTCACGCTCCCTGGAAGAACGCCTCACCCTATACAAAGAAAAGTACGGCGAGCACTTCCAGCCAGAAGGAAAGAGGAAGGCCTCCGTTGTTGCGGAGGCCCCAGTTTCAGATGCCCCTCTTCCCTCGGCGACTCCAGCGCCCTCCACCGACAGGGGAAAGAAGCCCGGGTTCCTATCCCGTATTCTTTCCCTGTTCAAGCGGTAACCTGTTCGCTACACGGCCACATCTTTCTCGTAGTCGATCTCGGGAAAGCCGAACCCGTGCAGATTGAGAAAGTCGCGAGTGTACTGCTCCAGATCGGCCAGTTGCCGGAGATTCTCTCCTTTCACCAGTTTCCAGCGTCTGTCCACCTCTGCCTGCACATCCGGTCGCATTTCCCAATCGTCCATCCGTATGCGGCCCTCTTCATCTACGGGAACTTCGCTCCTAGCGTAGAGTTTCTCCGCGAACAGGCGGTACATCTGCTCGATACACCCCTCGTGGATTCCCTTTTCCTTCATCACCTTGAAGAGGATGGCCAAGTACAGGGGAACCACAGGGATCACGGCGCTCGCCCGGGTTACCACCGCTTTGTTCACCGAAATGTAGGCTTTCCCCCCCAGGGGAGCGAGTTTCTTCGAAAGCAGCTTTGCCGTGGCCTCTAGATGCTCCTTCGCCTTTCCGATGGTTCCATCCCGATACACGGCTTTAGTCAATTCCGGACCGATGTACGAATACGCTAGAGTGATCACTCCAGGCGCCAGAACCCCTGCCCGGGATAGAGCATCGATCCAGAGTTCCCAATCTTCTCCTCCCATCACTTTCACCGTAGGCTCGATCTCCTCCTGAGTTGCGGGGGCGATATCCACTTCCTGCAATTCCCCTGTCAGCGGATTCACGGATTTCGCATGATAGGTTGCGCCGATGGGTTTCAGGACAGAACGATACTGAACCCCGGTTTTCGGATCTGTCCGTACCCCGGAGGCAAGGCTATATACCACGAGGTCAACGGTTCCGAAAATTTCCTTGATCTTCCGGATCGCCTGTTCCTTCACCTCATCGGAAAAAGCGTCTCCGTAGATGTTTTCGGCTACAAGACCCGCCTTTCTCGCTTCCTCCGCAAAGGTTTCGCTGGCATACCAACCGACGGTAGCGGTCCGTTTTTCCGAGGCAGGTTTCTCATACGCTACCGATAGGGTGCCCGCGCCGGCTCCAAAGGCCAATGCGATCCGGGATGCCAGCCCATATCCCGCAGATCCCCCCACGATGAGCACATGTTTAGGCCCGTTGAAGGGTCTCTGTTTTTTCACATAAGCGATCTGCTGCTTTACATGGAGTTTCAATCCCTCCGGATGAGCATTCATACAGATATTGTTGCGAATCATCGGTTTCACTACCATGCGTGTTCCTCCCACATGCGATTTGCCTGACTGTAGCGGGAAGAGAGGAAAAGGTCAATCCATTTGTCGGCCATTGGCCGAATTATCTTTCCTTTTTCAACCTTATCCCTTGAGAGAGATGCCGATATGGCTTATATATGGAGGGGGATGCAAGGTACGATACGGAAAGACCTCCGGAGTAAGCTAGGGAAACTCGTTCTGCCCGTAGTGGTAGGCCTTTTTTTGTCTGTGTACGGGGGATTTTCCTACCTTGCCGAGAAGGAAAACGAAGCCTATCAGCATAAAATGAACCTCCAACTGGCAAAGTCGATCCGCCAACAGATAGAAAACATCGAAAACCTAACCTTCCAATTCATTGCAAACTTCGAACTGAACAAAACCCTGGATCAGTACATCGAATCCCCCGAATTGTACCAGATTGCTCCATTCAACAACGTCTTCTCTGCCTTCCTGGAAAGTCAAACTCGCTCTCATCCCCTCCTGAGGGATGCGGCCTTCTTCGACCTGAACGAACCCAAACGCAAGGCTCTCACCATGAGTGACAACCTTACCCAATCGATCCTTCTGGAACTTCGCTCCTCCCCCTCCTTTCAGAGTATCCGTGAGCACGATGGCAGGTTTTTCCTGGACTCCGAAACTGTTTTTCCCATGAACGGAAAAAAATCCCTCCTTGCGGGAAGGTTGATCAAGAAAATAGATGGGGAACGGGAAATAGGGATATTGCTCCTGCTTCTTCGCACAGAGCGACTTTCGGAAACGCTCAATAGCGACCTCTATGTGGATGGGGAACCCATGGAAAGTTCCGTAGGAACTTACTTCAGCATCCTCGTTTCCTCCTCGGGGACGATCCTCGCATCTCCCCTGAAGGGTCATGTAGGTCGGAGCATCCAGGAAGTTTTTCAGACGCCCTGGCAGCAACCACTGGATAACCAGAACAACAAGGTTTTCGAGGGAGAATGGAAGGATCAGAAGATCTACCTTCGATCCTGTTCTCTGGAAAGAATGCCCATTTTTCTCCTGGAAGTCTCCACCCTACCGCCTTTAGGGTACAGGAACCTTTCCCTACTTGTTGCAGGGATTCTTCTCATCGGAATAGGATCATTCCAGCTAAAAAACCTGAAGGACAAAGACTTGTTCTCCTTCGACGAGGAAGCCTCGAAACAATTCGAAAAACTTCCCCCCCGGGAAAGGGAAATACTTCTTCTCCTTGCCCAGGGTTACAGCAACAAGGAAATCGCCTTCAGGCTCCGCCTCCGGGAACAAACGGTAAAGAACTACCTGCATTCCCTCTATTCCAAACTAGGGATCCATGACAGGGTTTCTGCCGCCCTTTTCGTCAACAAGGTGAAGCGGGATGCCCTTTAGCCCCTCATAGTACGAAAGTACCGATTGTGAAATCTTGAGATCACCCCCTAGGATAACGGTATCGAGCACAAATCACAGCAGGAGGAAAGGTATGAAGAAATCGATTCCGTTGTGGGTTGCCATTCTGATGGTACTCACGGGGCTGGCTTATGCGGGAGGATCCAAAGAATCGACCCCCTCCGCACAAGGGGAAAAGAAAGAAAAGCTGATGGTGTATACCTCGATGAAAGAGGTTCTCATCGGCGAACTCCGGGATGCCTTTGTAAAGAAACATCCCAACATCGCCTTCGACTACTACTCGGCGGGAGCAGGGAAAATCATGGCCAAAATCGCAGCAGAGCGGCAATCGAAGCAACTGGTCTGCGACGTAATCTGGACGAGTGAAATCCCCGATTTCATCTCCATGAAAAAGGAAGGAATCCTGGAACCCTACATCTCTCCCGAGGCGAAGTATGTAGTGAGTCCCGTATCCGATCCCGAGGGCTACTTTACCGCTGCTCGTTTGGGCACCCTGGGAATCACCTACAACACCAACAAGGTGAAGAATCCCCCCAAAACCTGGCAGGATCTACTGAAACCAGAATGGAAGGGCGGATTCGCCATTGCCAATCCCGCGCTGTCCGGTACCGCCATGGTTTCCATCGGATTGATCGTGAACACCTTCGGATGGGAGTTCATCGAAAAGCTGAAAGCCAACGGAGCACGGATGGGACAGGGGTCGGGGCAGGTAGTGGACGACACGGCATCGGGGGACCTCCTCGGGTGCATCGGAGTGGACTACATCACCATCGACAAGGTCAAGAAAGGGGCACCCCTGGCGATCGCATTCCCGCCGGAAATGCTCGTGATTCCTAGCCCGGTGGCCATCTTCAAAGGGACTCCCAATCTGTCGGCGGCAAAAAAGTTCGTGGACTTCCTTCTTTCCAAAGAGGGGCAGACCATCATTGCCAACAGCTACACTCTGCCCAGTCGGCCTGATGTTCCCATCGTAAAGGATGTGGGCCTGGTAGAACCCAAAGATGCGGTAGCCCGGGCGATGAAAGTGGATTACATAAAGCTGATGGCGGAGAAACAGGCGGTGATCGACAAATTCCAGCAGATCATGCAGGGAAAATAAAAAAAGTAACAATCGCTTCCAGGGGCCGGTCAGTGTGCACTGACCGAGCCTCCCTTCTTTCTCTTTACCCTACACAGAGGAGGCATTCGTGTCGGAGATAGAGTTTCGCTCCGTTTCAAAGTCCTTCGGCGAAAAAAAGGTTCTAAAGAATCTCAGTTTCCTCATCCGGCCGGGAGAATGTTTCACCATCTTGGGACCTTCGGGATGCGGAAAAACGATCGTTGTCCGTCTCATTGCGGGGTTCGAAACCCCCGATGAGGGAACCATCCGAATCGGAACCACTACGGTAGCGGATGGTTCCAAAGGGTATGCCTTACCCCCGGAGAATCGAAACATCGGAGTGGTGTTTCAGGATTATGCCGTATGGCCCCACATGACGGTGCTGGAAAACGTTCTGTACCCCTTGAAGATGCAAAAGGTACCGAAAGAGGAGGCCATCCAGAGAGCAAAGGCTGCAGTCAGGCAGGTGAATATGGAAGGATTGGAGGATCGGCTTCCCTATCAACTTTCCGGAGGGCAGCAGCAGCGGGTCGCATTGGCCCGGGCTCTGGTATCCAAACCTGCCATTCTCCTCCTGGATGAACCTCTATCGAATCTCGATGCGAACCTTCGAGAGGAAATGAGATTCGAAATAAAACAATTACAGAAATCCACCAACTCCACCCTTCTGTACGTCACCCATGATCAGGAGGTAGCCTTGGCCATTTCCGATCGCATCGCTGTCATGAACGAAAAAGGGGAGTTTCAGCAAGTTGGCACTCCCGAAGAAGTGTACGATCAGCCGGCGAATCCCTTCGTGTTTCGATTCCTGGGAATCGCCAATTTCATTCCCCTTCGAGCGAGGGATGGCAAGACTTTCCTAGTATCCGGGGGAAAAGAGTTTCTGAGCCTTCCCGATCCTGTGCAAAAGGAAATGATAGCCCACAAGGAAGTGTGGAAGGATGGGGAGAAACTCCTGGCCGCCTGTAGACCGATGGAGGTAGAACTCTCCCGAACCACGGGTCCGCTGGAAGGAAAGGTGGTTCGCAAAGCCCTTCTAGGGCCCATCATCGATTACCGGATCGATATCGGGGGGACGATCCTGCGGGCACAATTGCAGACAGAGGAAGGATCCATGAAAGATCTGCTCTTTGAAGAGGGTGACTCCTGTCGGGTCGGTTTTTCACGATTGCTCTGGTTTCCTGGAAACGGAGAGGGGGAGGTAGCCAATGGTTGATGTCTTCACGAAACCCAAAATTTCGGCCGCACAGATTGTACTGGTGTTCTCCGTCCTCGTTCTGGTCATAGTGGTGGGAATACCCGTAATTTTGATCTTCCTCACGGCCTTTTTCGAGGATGGAAAGCTTAACATCCCTGGCTTTGTCCAGATTTTGAAGGATCCCGATACCTATCAGGCACTCTGGAACTCCCTTATAATAGCCTTCGGCACCACCCTCTGCGCCACCATAGTGGGAGTGTTTTTCGCGTGGCTGGTTGCCCGGACGGATTTACCTTTCAAGAAAACAATGAAGGCACTTTTCCTCGTACCCTTCATGCTCCCTTCGTTCATCGGTGCACTGGCCTGGAAGGTGCTCCTCTCTCCCCGGGCCGGGTATATCAACAAGTTCCTGATGGCCATTTTCGGATTGGAAAAGGCTCCCATCGATATCATGAGCATGGGGGGAATCATCGTGATCGAAAGCATGTATCTCTTTCCCTTCGTGTTCCTGCAGGTGGAAAGCGCCCTGGAACGGATGGATCCCACACTGGAGGAATCGGCCCGCATCTCCGGGGCAGGGTTACTCACCATTACACGCAAGATCACCCTTCCTCTTGTGCTTCCCAGTATTCTTTCCGGTGCGCTTCTGGTAGCCCTGTACTCCCTGGCTCACTTCGGTGTTCCCGCCATCCTGGGAACGGAGAAAGGAATCTACAACATTCCCACCAAGATCTACGAACGGATCTACTCTTCCGGCGGAAGCTTCAGGGCAATTCGGGTGGGTACGATCCTTTCCACCATCCTCGTCATCTCCGCCGCCTTGATCCTGAAAGCCCAGGATCTGCTGCTGAAGAAAGGGAAGTACCAGATCATCGCGGGTAAAAGCATGAGACCCATGCTATTGAAACTGCGGGCTCTCCGCACTCCCCTCCTGATCGTCAGTATCCTCTACATCGGTACTACGGTGATCCTTCCCACCGTTACGATTTTCCTCGTAGGGGGATTGAAAACCTACGGGCTTTCCTTCGAAATCAAGAACCTTACCTGGGCGAACTATCTCGAAATCTTCCGATGGAAGATGACAAAGGATGCCATCTGGAACAGCGTGTACCTATCCCTCGGAGCGGCCCTGGTTACGATGCTGGCGGGGACGATGATCTCCTACGTGATCGTGAAATCCCGGCCCAAAGGCAAGTTCATACTGGAACTGCTGGGTGTTCTACCTTTCTCCCTGCCGGGCACGGTAATCGCCCTGGGAGTGATCCTTACCTGGAGCGGAAGGTTCGGGATCAACCTCTACAATACTCCCTGGATCATCTTCGTGGCCTATATCGCCCGTTACATGGCCTTCTCGTTGAAGTCCAACTCCGCGGCTTTGCAGCAGGTTTCCGATTCTCTGGAAGAAGCTTCCCGGGCCTGCGGAGCCACTCACTTTCAAACCCTTAAGAACATCGTACTCCCCCTCATCCGGCCGGGAATGATCAGCGCGTTCTTCCTCATCTTCCTCCCTGCCCTGCGGGAACTCACCACCTCCGTGCTCCTCTATGGCCCCACCACCCGCACCATCGGAGTGGCCATCTACGCTCTGAACGAAGACGGGGAAACGGTCCGGGCTGCAGCTCTCGCGTCGGTGGCTTTGGTCATCATCCTTTTGGGAGAAACCTCCATTCGCAACTTCCTAGCCCGCTTACAGAAACAGGAGTGAGCCATGTCGGAATTGAAACTCGTATCGGTGACGAAGCGGTTCAATCAGGTGATCGCTGTAAACAAACTCAACCTTGAAGTACAGAGAGGGGAATGCTTCTCCTTTTTAGGCCCCTCGGGATGCGGAAAAACTACCACCCTTCGAATGATTGCGGGCTTCGAAGACCTGGATGAGGGAGAACTCCTTGTCGACGGGGAGGTATACTCCAGTAGTTACAAGAAGTACTACCTTCCCCCGGAAAAGAGAGACTTTGGGATGGTGTTCCAGGCCTTTGCCGTATGGCCCCACCTAACCGTGTGGGACAATGTGGCCTTTCCCCTGCAAATCCGGAGGATTCCCAAACCAGAAATGGAAAAACGGGTGAAAGAAGCGTTACAGAGCACGGGGCTTTCCGGTCTCAAGGACCTCTATCCATCGAAACTCTCAGGAGGAGAACAGCAGAGGATCGCTCTGGCAAGGGCTGTGGCTATCAACCCGAAGGTGATGCTTCTGGACGAACCACTGTCCAACCTGGATCCCAAACTTCGGGAGGAGATGCGGTTCGAGATCAAGGATCTCCAGCGCAGGTTCGGATTCACCATCCTGTACGTGACCCACGACCAGGCGGAGGCGATGGCCCTATCGGACCGAATGCTAGTGATGAACTTAGGAGTAGTGCAACAGGTGGGGAAACCCCTGGAAATCTACAACGAGCCTGCCAACAAATTCGTGTTCAGCTTCATCGGTCTTTCCAACTTTCTCAAGGTTCGGATCCACCAGGGAAAGGCATTCCCTAGGGGGAAAGAGGACGAACCGATAGCCTCGCAGGCCCCCTCCCATCTGGGCGAGGTGTGTTACGCTGCGTTCCGTCCGGGAGAGGTAGACTTCCTTTCCGCAAACTCCTGTGAAGGGATAAAAGGGGTTGTATCCCGATCGACCTTCCTGGGGGATCTGGTAGATTACCGCATCTCCGTAGGAGATCAGGAAGTGCGCGTACAGAAACCCAAAAAAATGGGCCTTCTCCGGGAGGGCGAACCCTGCAAGATCAGAATCAATAGGATTCATTGGTTCCCCCTCGATTGACCTTCCCTCGATCCTGTACTACTGTACCTCCCATGCAGGTACGGATCCTAAAGTGGAATGAACTCTCGGAGGCGGTGAAAAGCCGCCTCCTTTCCCGGGCCGAAGCCGAAATTGCCGATGCCCTGGAATCAGTTAAGCCTATCCTTCAGGATGTAAGGGAAAGGGGAGATGCCGCTTTACGAGAGTACACACTCAAATTCGATGGGGTGGACCTGGGGAAACTTCCCCTTCGAGTACAGGGGGAAGAGTACGCCCATGCCCGGAGCGTTCTACCCCATGAGGTAAAGGAAGCCCTCGATCTGGTGATCGAAAACGTAACGACCTTTCATAGAAAACAGATCCCTCCTGAACTATCCTTCACCGAGGTTCGGCCAGGGGTATATGCGGGAGAACGGGCTTCTCCCATTCCTTCGGTAGGTCTCTATGTCCCGAAAGGCAAGGGAAGCTTTCCCTCGATGCTCTACATGCTGTCCGTTCCGGCAGTGCTGGCGGGAGTCCCTGCAATTCGCATCGTAACCCCGCCCAACCCCGATGGTTCTGTGGATCCCGCATGTCTCTACGCGGCGGAACGGATCGGGGTACGGGAAGTGTACCGGATAGGGGGTGCCCAGGGGATCGCCGCCCTCGCGTTTGGAACGGAATCGATCCCTCCAGTGTCGAAGATTCTAGGCCCTGGTTCCCGATACGTGGCTGCGGCGAAGCGTCTCGTTTCTTCCCTCGTGGATATAGGCATGCCTGCGGGTCCTTCCGAAGCGATGATCCTGGCGGATAGAACGGCAGATCCCCGACTTTTGGCTCTGGATCTCTTGATCGAGGCAGAGCACGGGTCAGACTCGGCAGCCTTCCTCGTCACCCCCGATCCTAGCCTGGCAGAGCGGGTAGCAGGACTTCTTACCCAGCGAGTGGCTTCGACTCCCGAACCAAGGCGAACCTACATCACCGACGTATTCAACCATTACGGCGGGATCATTCTGACCGATACGATGGAGGAAGCCATTGCGGTAGTGAATGCCTTTGCCCCGGAACATCTGCAGCTTCAGGTCGAGCATCCCTTCGATCTTCTAGGCCAGTTACACCATGCGGGGGAAATTCTTATAGGCTCCTGCACCCCCTTCAGTGTGGCCAATTATGCCACGGGAGCCAATGCAGTTCTTCCCACGGGAGGGTACGCCAGAACCTACTCCCCTGTTTCCGTGCGGGACTTTCTCAAATATACCTCGGTGGTACAGGTGACTCCACGGGGATTCGCTTCCCTGCAGAAACCTGTCCAGGTGTTGGCGGAGTACGAAGGCTTCCCGTCCCACGCCCAGGCGGTGATCGAGCGTACGGCCACAGGAGAGTACAATAGCCATGTTTAACTCTGTAGGCGAAGCATTTTCCTACATCGAATCCTTCACCAACTTCGAAAAAAAACCGTTCCCCCTCCGATTCTTTCGACTGGATCGTATGCATCGCTTGCTGGAGATCTTCGGCCATCCAGAGGATTCCTTCCGGTCCTACCACATCGCGGGCTCCAAAGGGAAAGGCTCTACCGCCACCTTCCTCGCCTCTATCCTGAAGGAAGCGGGATTCCGCACCGGTCTCTACACTTCTCCTCACCTCGTCTCCTATAAGGAACGGATCACCCTGGCGGGGGAAGAGATCGATGATGAACTATTTCTGGAAAAAATTAGCCTTTTACGGGATCGATTGTCCGGTCTAAGACCCGAAGATTTCCCGGGAGGCGAGTACCCCACAACCTTCGAATTACTGACCTGTCTGGGATTCCTCGTGTTTCGCCAGCTAGGGTGTGAGGTGGCAGTGTTGGAAACAGGCATGGGGGGCAGACTGGATGCCACCAACGTGGTACGCCCCCTTGCCTCCATCCTTACCCCCATCGAATTGGAACATACGGAATACCTGGGGGAAACGATAGAAAAGATCGCAGGGGAAAAGGCAGGGATCATCAAAGCGAACACTCCCGTAATCGTGAGCCCTCAAGTCCCGGAAGCTCTTACCGTGTTCCAGCAGGTTGCCCAATCCCAGAATAGCCCTCTCTACTACCTGCCCGCCTACCTCAAGTCCTTCGCTGCCCACACCCATATCGAAGGGACAGAACTCTATGTTGAATGGAGTAAAGAACTCCTCCCCTCCCTGCCTCCCTTGCGGATCCTTCTTCGCCTTCTAGGGGAAGTCCAGGCCGAGAATGCTACACTGGCCGCCCTCACGGCAGTACTCACGATTCCGGGAATCCCCCTAGCAGTGGTGAAAAGAGGGTTAGAGTCCGCCTATGTGCCCGGAAGATTCCAGCGCATTCAGGACTCTCCCCCCGTCTACGTGGACGGTTCTCACACTCCCCTTTCCGCCCGTAGACTCCTCCATTCCTTCCTTGAAATCCATCCCCAGCCGCACACCCTGATTCTAGGGATCGTATCGGGGAAACGGTACGAAGAGATTGCCCGGATCCTATGCCCGGCTTTCAAGCGAGTTCTCGTCACCACGCCGGGAACCTTCAAGCCCAGCGATCCCCAGGCTCTGGCTGAATGCTGTATCCGGTACAACCCCTCTACCCGGCTGATCCGGGATCCTCAAGAGGCGTTAAAGGAAGCGTTAGCTTCCCTACCCGATTCGGATGCTTCCATCCTTATTACCGGTTCATTCTACCTGGCCGGGGAGATTCTTAAATCTTGCGTTCCGCTGGCCACAGGGATGCACATCGGATAGTGCGGCTTAGTTCTTCCCAAAAGCTACCGAAGCGGGTATCATGGTAGCATGAAGACGTATCTAAACGGTGCCCTTGTGGTAACCACGGGCGATATCACTACCATGGAGGTGGATGCCATCGTCAATGCGGCCAACTCTACCCTTTTGGGAGGGGGGGGTGTGGATGGAGCGATCCATCGCGCAGGCGGTCCCGCCATCCTGGAGGAATGCCGGAAGATTCGGCAGACCCAGTATCCCGAGGGGCTCCCCACCGGCAAAGCGGTTGCCACGACAGGAGGCCGACTAAAGGCAAAATACGTAATTCACACCGTGGGTCCTGTATGGCACGGGGGAAAGCACGGGGAAGACGCCCTCCTTCAAGATGCCTACAGGAATTCTCTCAAACTGGCAGAGTCCCTGGGAGTGAAAACCATCGCATTTCCAGCCATCTCCACGGGAGTATATGGGTTTCCCAAAGACCGAGCGGCGAAACTGGTGGCCACTGTAATGAAAGAATACCTACTAGCTTCTTCCTCCCTCCGTACTGTTTACCTCGTATTCTTTTCTTCCTCCGATGCAGATCTGTTCATCCAGCATGCAGATCCGATCCTGCTAACCCCCTAATCTTCAGGACCTCATGTCCCTTAACTGGAAAGAAATCGATCTGATTCTGCAGGAACTTCACCTTCCGGGAAGCCGGATCCAGGAGATTCGTCAACCGGACTGGAAGAGTCTAGTGCTGGAACTCTACCACCCTTCCGGGCCCTGGAAACTTTATATAAACCTCTCCGCCACCCATTCGCGCATCCATCGTTTGACCCAGAAACCTTTTACTTCCCACTCCCCCCAACGCTTCGTGGAACTCTTACGGTCTCGGATTAGGGGAGGAAAGATCGTGGAAGCCTCCCAACCGGGGGGAAACCGGATCGTACGGATAGACATACTTCGGGGAGGAGAATCCCTCGTCCTTTGGGTACGCCTCTGGGGGCCTGCTTCCAATATTCTACTGACCGATGAAAAGGGAACCATCCTGGACGCATTCTACCGTCGACCACGGCAGGGAGAGATCAGTGGAGGTCAGTATCTCCCTTCTCTAAAGGTTGAAGAATCGAAAGACCCATCGAAAGAAAACAAGTACGAGGTACGCCCCTACCCGAAAGACCAGAGCTTCAACCACTACATCGAAGAGTTCTACCGATCCCGGGAAGAGGAAGAGCAGAAGAACAAACTGAGGAACGAGCTGGAGAGGCAGCTCGATGCGCAGGAAACCCGGCTCCATGCCAGGCTGAAAAGCCTAGAGAAACGGAAAGAAGAGTATGAAAACTTCCAACAGTGGAAGGAACAGGGAGATCTGATTCTCTCCCACCTGCATGAAATACGCAAAGGAGACTCCCTTCTCTCGGTAAGGGATCCGGAAACGGGGAAGATGGTGGCCATTCCCCTATCCCCCACCCTCTCCCCCCCAGAAAATGCGGAAAGGTACTTCAAGAAGTACAAAAAAGCAAAGATCGGGCTACAGGTACTGGAGGAGGACATACAGGAGATTCAGAGGCAGCTACAGCAGATCTCCCACCATCGCGCCCTGCTCCAAACCAATCCAGACCTTTCTACCCTATCTTCCCTTCTCGACACACAGAAGATCAAGAAAGGAGAGAAAAGAGAAACCCCCACCCCAGGGCTCACGTTTACCTCCCAGGGTTTCACTATCCTCGTGGGAAGAACAGCCCAGGAAAACGATGAGCTTTTACGTCACTACGTGCGGGGGAACGATCTCTGGCTCCACACGAGGGACTATCCAGGCGCGTACGTGTTTATAAAGGGTAAACCGGGGAAGTCCATACCCCTGGATACTCTACTGGATGCGGCAAATCTTGCGGTTTTTTTCAGTAAGGCTCGGGAATCCGGTGCGGCCGACCTCTATTACACTCAGGTGAAGTACCTCCGAAGGGCCAAGGGGGCGAAATTGGGTACCGTACTTCCTACCCAGGAAAAGAACCTTTCGGTGAAGACCGATGAAAACCGGCTTCGGAGGCTTCTGGAATCGTAACTTCTCGCACACGGTTGCAAGGAAGATTGTTTTCATGGATACTAATTGTATGGAACCGAATCCAAAAGAAAAAGTTCGGGAACCCATCGTAGAAGGGCTGTTGTACCCGGAAGATCCCACCGCTTTGAAGGATCTCCTGATCCGGTATGGAGTTTCCATTCCTGACGCGGCAGGTTCCTCCATCGGGATCCTTACCCCCCATGCAGCCTACGACAGGTGCGGGATACTGATCGCCCAAGCTTTCCGGGCAGTGGAAAAGAGAGAGGTAGATAGAGCCATCCTTATCGGACCCGTGCATCGGGATGAGGAAGACGCGATCTTCCTTCCCGAATCGACACATTTTCGTACTCCCTTAGGGAATTTGGCCGTGGATGAGGAAGCGGTGGATGCCCTCTTTTCTTCGGGAACGAAGTTCCTTAAAAACGATATTCCCCATCTGGAAGAGCATTGCCTAGAAATCCAGCTCCCTTTCCTGGCCTATCACTTTCCCGGGGTAAAGATCCTTCCTATTCTCATGGGTAAACCTTCCGCTTCCCTCGTTCAACTCCTGGCCCATTCCCTGAAAAGTGTATTTTCTTCCCGGTGGGATAGAATCCTCCTGATTGTTACCTCCAACGGTTCTAAAGTTACAACCCAGGAGGAGGCGGAGCAGGAGGCAGATCTTTTCCTGGATTTGATTCATAAACATGACTGGAAAACTCTGCTTAAGGAACGGGCGGCCAATCGGCTGGGCGCCTGCGGGAGCGGAGGTGTGGGAACCATCCTGCAGCTTTTCGGATCCTCCCTTCAATTCACCCTTCTGGAACGCGTGTTCTGTTCCGAAGAAAAGGGGAAAAACGGAGTGGTGTATCTGTCGGGAAGGATCGACGTAACGTAGGAGATCACTATGGACATCAACCTTACCGAAGAAGAAAAGAAAACCCTCCTTCAGACGGCGCGGCAATCGGTAACCAGCTACCTGGAAGGGAGTGCCTTCGAGCCTCCTCGCCCGACGGGGAATCTCCTTGTCAGGGCAGGGGTTTTCGTTACGATCCATACGACGAGGGGAAACCTCCGAGGATGCATCGGACAACTTTTTGGTAAAGCCAATTTGATCGATACGGTGAAAGAGGTAGCCATTTCCAGTGCCTTCCATGACCCCCGTTTCGCGCCGGTGAGGCGGGAAGAGTTGAAAGACCTGGTGTTCGAAATTTCCATCCTATCCCCCTTTCGGCTGGCAAAACCAGAAGAGGTGGTACCCGGTACCCATGGGATCTACATAAAGAACGGTTTTTTTTCAGGGCTCCTCCTGCCTCAGGTAGCTACCGAACAAGGCTGGAACCGCCTGGAGTTCCTCGATCATGGGTGTAGGAAAGCGGGTCTTTCCCCCGGATGCTGGCAAGACCCCGATACCGAATTGTACATTTTTACTGCCCTGGTGTTCTCAGAACAGAATCCCTGCTAGAGGTGGCTATGGAAGCACCCCAGAAGAATCTCCGTGTCATTGAAATCGGTGGAAAATCATACCTGGGGATCCAGGTAGCCTCGGGGAAAGGGGTACAATCCTTCATCCGGTTGTTCAGCCCCCAAGATCGAAAGGGACTGATTCTGACGGAAAAGAGTATCGAAGAATGGGAGATCCTGGGCTTCTCGGAAGTGGATGGGAATTTGTACCTCTACGGACCCGCTTTCGAGTCGTTACCCGAACCGTTTACAAGTCTCTTCGATGCTTCGCCGGGTTCTTCCATCCCCCCCCGGTGGGTACTCTTCATCCGGCGGTTAGCCTTACTGGGCAAAACTTCCCGTGTACCTGAAAAATTGTACCCTGAAGGGATGTTCTTCCTGAAAGAGGGAGAGATCCTCCTCTTACCTGAAAAAATCATGCAAAAGGTCCTTGCGTTGGAACCTCTCGACCAGCGGCTCCTCCATTTCGACTCATTCAATCATCCCGATCTTACGGGAGAACAGAATTGTTCCTTCTTCCTGGCAACGGTGACCTATAGACTCATCACGGGCTCCCCCCCCTTTACCGGCACTACGGAAGAGGAACTCCATGCAGAAATGCGGTACCTTCCTCCCTTGCCGGCTTCCCTCAAACGTCCCGGCTTGAACGAGGAACTCTCCGATTTCCTCCAACTCCTCCTCACCTCGAAAGAAAAACTCTCTCTTTCCGAATGGGAAAAGAAGATCGAATACTTTTCCAAACTGCCTCTCCTGTATTCCCTCACCAACGAAGAGCTGGAGAAAAAAGCGAAACAAACGGAACGGTTCCTTTTCGAGCGTAAACGTACCTACAGACAAAGAACCTTCTGGATGAAGCATAGGACGGGGGTCATTCTGGCGATCCTCCTGACCCTTGTGGGGGCCTACTTTGCCTACGATGTCCTATCCAGCGCCTTACGGCCTCCGCGCACGGTAGGAATGGCCCCCGAGCAGGTGGTGAATCTTTTCTATTCCAGCATGAACACCTTGGATCACCAGGCAATGGAGGAGTGTGTCAAAAAAAAGGCGGGAAAAGCCTACATCGATGAAGTGACCCAGCTGTACGTGGTTTCCCGCATGCGCATGTCGGTGGAGTTCAAGAGTGGGATGCTGGATGCAGAGAGTTGGTATCGCAAGGGGCGGCCTCCCTTACAGGAAGGAGTGACTCTCTACGGGATTGCAGAATTGAAGATCCAGCGAGAGGTTGGGCAGGAAAACACCCCCGACGTTCTTCGATTCCTCGTGCAATTCCATCGGTGGGTTCCGGTTCCCCCCTCCGAGGGGGGCTTACGCTTCAGGGGTTTCCAGATGATGGAACGAGTGATCCTAAAGCGGGAGGGAGAGCGCTGGGTGATCGTGGAGATCCAGCCCCTAAAGGCAGAACCCCTTCCGCCTCCTTCCATCGAGTAGGGACCATGTATCCTGGAGCTACCCTTCTCCGGTTCCCGTACACAGACCCCTCCCTCAATTCCTTCCTGGCCAACCTGCCCGAAAGGGCCCCCTGTTCCTACTCTAGACATTTCAACCATCTGGAAGAGTTCTTTCTGAAGCTGGATTGCCCCTTTACCGTTCCTTCCTTTTCCATTCATCACGACGTGCGTCGCACAGAACCAGATCCTGCCTACCTTCAAAACCTTCGCACCCTTCTTCATGATCTGGGGGATCTCCTTCCCTCCCTCTTCCGAGGGCTCACGTACGGCTTCGATCCTGCCGAGGTGATGCGTCCGCTCTTCTACCAGGTGTTCACCTGGGAAGGGGAGCGCTTTCTCTACCTTCTACGGATAGATCTATCCACTCGATTGCAGGAAGTGGAGGTCCTTACGAAGGGGACCAACGATACCACTCCGTTCTACCGTTCCCGCCGCCTTTACCTGGAAGCGGATATCCTCCCCCTGGAAGGAATCGAACAAGACCCTGCGGGTAACCCCTCCTTCTCGATCAAACACCTCGTCAGTCAAACGTGGATCGGGGAGGAAGGACGGGGGTACTTCGTGCAAGGAATCTGGATCGATCGGGATCTGTCGAAGTTCTTCACGAAGTTGTTCCTTCCTCCCGGCAGCCGCCTGTACCCCTACTACCCCTACAATTCCCGGTACCGAACCCTCTGCCTGTCCCTCGTTTTCCCCGAAGCATCGAGACGTGCATCTTTTGTACCCCTTCTCCATCGAGGGATTCAGTTCCTCTCTCCCCATCTACCCCGTATCGAGGAGACCTTGAAAAAGACTCCTTTTTCTGAGAATTTGGAACTCTACCAACGGATCAAAGCATCGGTACCAGCGAGCTGGTACAACGAATGGGCCTCGTTACACGTTCGATCTTACATCAACGAGTTCGACATGAAGGAGTACGTGCTTGAAGAACAGCCTTGAAAACCTGCGGGGACTGAAGGTTACAGTGATGGGCCTCGGTCTGAACGGGGGAGGAATCGAAGCTGCACGGTTCTTTGCCAGACGGGGAGCTCAGGTTGTAGCTACGGACCTCCGACCAGAGGAAGTGCTGAAGCCTTCGATCGAAGCCTTGAAGGATTTACCCATTCGGTACGTGTTGGGTAAACATGACCCTGAAGACTTCACATCCGCCGACCTGGTGGTAAAGAATCCTGCTGTACGGCCCGACTCTCCGTTCCTTCGAATGGCCAAACGGGTAGAAACGGACATCTCCCTCTTCCTTACCTATTTCACGGGTCCGATCCTGGCTGTCACGGGGAGTAAGGGAAAATCCACCACCGTCTCTGCCATCCACTATGGATTACAGGGGGTGCATCCCCAGGCACGATTGGGAGGGAACATCACAGTGTCTCCCTTGAGTTTTCTCGAGGATCTGGAACCAGAAACCCCCGTTGTGCTGGAACTTTCCTCCTGGCAGCTTGCCGATCTGCCCGATCCGCGGATCCTGAAACCGAAGATCGCGGTGATTACCTGTATCCTCCCCGATCATCAGGACAGGTATCCCGATATGGAAACCTACGTCCGGGACAAGGAGATCATCTTCCGATCCCAGTCCAAGGAGGATGCCACCCTCCTCCACTACGATGATCCCTATGGTAGACGGTTCCTTGCCACTACCCCCGGGACCCCCTACGCCGTTTCCTCCTTTCCCCTGCCTCAGGATGTGTGGGGAGCGTACCTAAAGGAGGGGAAGGGAATCGCGGTACTTCCCAGGGGAAAGGAAGAAATTCTCCCCGAAAAAGTGAAGCTCCGGGGGAACCATCAGAAAAAAAATCTACTCTACGCAGCCCTTGCCCTCAGGCTCTGGGGAGTCCCTTTGGAGATCATCCGAAGGAGGTTGGCCGAGTTCCCTGGTGTCGAGCATCGGTTGGAGTACTGCGGGGAGATCGGGGGTATCCGCTTTTACAACGACTCCGCCGCCACAGTTCCCGAAGCCACTGCCTTCGGAATCGAAAGTTTCTCCACTCCCCTCCGATTGATCACCGGGGGAACAGACAAGAACCTGGATTTCACTCCCCTCCTTCCTGTCATTGGTAAATCGAAAGGAATCTACCTCCTGGAAGGGACAGGAACAGACAAGTTGAAGAGTCTATTGGATGCAACCCGGATTCCGTATCGGGGACCTTACGATTCTCTGGATAAGGCTGTTCGGGAAGCCTATCGGGAAGCGAAGGCTGGAGAAACCATCCTGTTTTCTCCCGGGTGCACTTCCTTTGGAATGTTCCTCAACGAGTTCGATCGGGGAAGGAAGTTCAAGGAAATTGTAGCTTCCCTCAAGGCTGGTAGAGCTGACTGATATCGTACACTTCGAGGTTATCGTCCAGAAAGTCGGTGAATGCCATGTACCGATTATCGGGGGAAAGAGTCAAACCGGTGGGCTGATTCCGCCCCCATACCCAATCGACGATCGCGAAACTGCCGGTATCGATCACCGCGATCTTCCCAAACTCGGGACCCTTCTTCTGGTAGTCTTCCGGGTGGTTCCGCCCTCGAATCGAAACAAAGAGGTACCTTCCATCGGTGGTTAGAGCCAGGGTATTGGGGTTGCTCCCTACCCACAGGGAAGAGAGGGATTCGTTTGTTTTCAAGGAAAGCTTGGTAACGGTTCCCGTTGCCATATCACTCACATACGCCAGCCCTCGATGTTCATCCAACACGATATGCCTCTTCGCTCCCGGCCCTAAGGGAATGGTTTTGATTCGTGTAAAGTTCTTCGTGTCGATCAACTCGATGTCTCCGGGTTCGTACAGGCACACATAGAGGATCCCTCCCCTCGTTACAGCCAAACCCCGGGGGATTCCCGAAACTGGAATCAGGCGGATCACTGTTCGACTATCCGTATCGATCACCGAGATGGACCTGGATTCCCAGTTGGAGACGTAGGCATACCGCTCCTCCGGATCGGTGCAGATCACTTTAGGCCAAACTCCCTGCACCTGGATAGTTCCTATCTTCTGCAAGGTATCCGCCGCTAGTATGTGTACCTCATCGGTCAACATCTGGGAAACCCAGATCTCTCCCCGTTTGGGGAAGATGCAGAACTCCACGAATCCGGTGATCCCCTGTTTGGAGTTCGCAAGCCTGAGAGTCTCTCTATTTACTAGGTCGGGAAAGAAGATCCGTTCTATTCCGAACCCTCCCAGAAGGGTAACGAGAATGGAAGATTGGTTGGGATGGAACAGAACCCCCTTGGGCCATCTTCCCGTAGGGGTTTCCCCCACGAGTTTGAGTCTGGAATCGGTTCGCTCCAGTTTCTCTTCGATTTCCAGGGAGGAGGAGATCTGGATGCGGAGGTTTTTTTCCCGGTATCCAGCCGCTTTAAGGGTAAGGAGCTGAAAACCCCTGGGAACTAGGTACGTCCTCCATTCATCCTTCCGTTCTACCGGTAAAAGCCTTTCCGGTCCCAGGTACAGCTCCGCTTCCCGGGGGAAGGTCCGAATCACGAGCTTCCCCGCTCCCTCCCCTTTCTCCTCTCCTCCGTACAGGGAAAACGCTCCTACCAGGAAAAAGAGAACGAAAAAATTGCAAGCCTTCGAAGGATTGTCCATTATCTCTATTAATTTTTCCTATCCTTCAAGGTTCTGGCCAAACGAAACCCGATACTGTAACTAGTTCCCTCGGGAGGAAAGAATCCTCGAAGGGTAAGTCGAAGGTCCTGCCTTTGGGTGTTCCAGGCACCCCCCCGTACCACCCGTTGAGATCCAGTCTCTGGTCCTTCAGGATCCTTCTCCGGCGACTGACGGTAGAACTCTGGATCGAACCAATCGGTACACCATTCCCACACGTTACCCAATAGATCAAAGTGGCCAAAGGGCCCTGCGTTGCTCACTGTCCTGAATCGACCCCGGAGGGAACCGTCGAAGTATCCCACCGGGGTAGTAGGCCCCCCTCCTTCGGTGAGGGTGAGGTACCCCTCGAAAGGGTCTCCGCTGCGGTAGAAATTCACCCCATTCGGAACAAGCACCCCTCCTGGATAGAGAATTCCCTTTTCATCCCGGGCCGCATACTCCCATTCCGCTTCGGTGGGTAGCCGATACCCTTCGGCATCAGGCACATAGGTGACCGTTCCAAGAGGATCCGATGGATCGAAGTGCAAAGCAGGTTCCAGCCCTTCCATGAGGGAAAGGTAGTAGCAGAACACCCAGGCTCCATACCAGCTTACCCCTACTACAGGATGTTTTTCTTTCCCCGGCAGGGGGACGATCATCCCATCTTTCTGGGTAAAACCGAACTGGGTTCCAAAACTCAATTCTTCACCCCCTGCAAGAACGATCCCTAAAAGCGCCACCAGGTTCTTCCCTTCCCAGCGCAGGACTCCTCCCCGGAGGAGACGGTTCATGACGGTTGCGAACTCTTCGTTGGTCACTTCATACGTGCCTAGCGCGTAGGGACGAGTGAGAGTGACCTTGTGTTCGGGTTTTTCCCGTTCCAGGCCTCCGTTGTACCCCATGGTAAAAGTGACGGTGTTTCCCGGCTTCAGTACAGGAAGGAGGGGAACGGAAAAGGGTTTGTACGAGACAGTGAAAGTAAGCACCGTCTCCTTCAAGAAGGCCTCATTTTGGGAAACCCCGATTCGAAGGTAGAACGCTCTCCCTTCCTCCAGATCGGGTAACTGCACATGATCCTCCTGGGAATTGGAACTCCACAGGATACTTTCAGGGGTAAATTCGATTTCCCGGGACAGTTCCACCCGTACGGGAATCCCTGCAGGATCGACCTTCCACCGAAGGATGGGTTTAGGTGTCGAAAAGGTAAACCCGTCGAAGAGTCCGTAAAGATGAAGGGATGGCCCCTTCGGTTTAGTTGGAAGAGCCTTACCCTGCACTTTTTCAGGGGCCTCGGCTTTTTCTTCTATCTTTTTCGATTCTATACCTGTAGCGGATGCCACTGTTGGGGAAGGTTCTTCTCCCCCCGGTGTCCCCTCCGATACTTCTTCTTTTCCCCCTTCCCGTTGGCTTTTGGCCGTATCCGAGGGGAGCGCGGGAGATTCCAGCTTGACGGCAGATGTTTCGGACCCTATAGGTGTGCTTGTACAACCGATGAGAGCCTCTCCCAGAAGGAGAACCGCAAGGCCGATCCAGGGGAGCTTGGCAGATAGGATACTCCTGACCATACGGCAACTCAGACAGCGGAAAGTTGCGATAGTCTCTGTTCCAATTCAGGTAAATCGATATCCTCCCGCCGCATATAGACCGGTTTCCCTCTAAGAAAGAGGATCAGCGTGGGAACCGAGTAGGCGAGGAACTCACCTGCTGCAGTGGGATGCCGTTCCAGATCTACCACATAGGAACTTACCCGCGGGTATTTACGGGCCACCCTTGCTATTTTCTTGTAGAGGATCCTGCAAAGCTCCGATTCCTCCCTGTAGAAGTAGGCAAGTACTGGTTTGTGACTGTGGATTTCCTCTTCCAGATCGTTCAAAAATTCTACGTACCGCATAGAATACACTATACTAGAAAAATCGTTTGCGGAACACCTTATGGTACCAATAACGGAACCTTTCGGCCTGTCGATAGATCTTATAGGGTATCCCATGAAGCGGATAGTCCCAGCTGCCCCAGCGATGGAGTATCCTTCCCCCGAATCCCGTCTTAAATCGATACAATCCCCCCATGGGATGCGCGGGGTCTTCGGTGGGGGGAATCCCGAATAGGTCGTACTGTGTGGCTCCCCCCTGCTTCGCCCATTTTATGGCTTCCCATTGGAGAAGGTATGAAGCCATCACATTCCGGTGCTGGTTGGACGAGGCTCCATACAGGTAGAAGGCTTCGTCCTTGAAGAGGGCCGCAATGATCCCCCCTACCAGCGTGCCCTCGTAGAAGGCAAGGAACAGAGACAATTGGGGGGAATCACCTCCGTAGGAAAGGGAAAGATCGAAGAGGGCGCGATAGTAGGCATAGGGATGGATGGCGATTCTGTCTCGTTCGGCAGTTTCCCGATAGAGCTTGTACCACTCGGAAAGGTCCTCCACCCTACCCTGTCGAACTTCCACTCCCTTCTTCAGGGCCAGTCGAACATTGTACCGGGTTTTCGGTTTCATCCCCAGAAGGAGTTCTTCCTCCGTCTGGGTGAGATCCAGAACTACCGTATCGGGGGGCTGGATATCCATCGGAGCTTTGTAGAGACGGGTATCCGGGTGAGGATGTAATCGAAGATTTTCTACCTTCGATGGTTTTTCCCAGGGAAGATCGAACCGAATCATCCGGCAGGGGGAGGGTAATTCCTTGCCCAGGGCCTCGGCGATATGCGAAAGAAGCGTCCATCGGGTATCTTCACCAAGTCCCCGGGGGAAGGTAGGGCCGAAAGGCACATAGGCGATGGAGAATCCGTGAACCAGGGTACGGAGGTGCAGGAAAAGAGGGATCTCTCTTTCCCCCTCTCCATCGCCCATCCCTACCCGAAAAGCGAGGGGAGTCCAGCCGAATCTTTCTTTGAAACGGCACCAGAAGCCGCTCTGGAACAGGTGGGGAGCTTCGAGAGACTCAGGATCCTTCCGCTCGATCCGAACCTCCATTACCGAACATTCCCGTTCCGAACCCGAGCCGTTTTCAGGATTTTTCCGGAAGCCTGCAGAGGCCGGTTACCGATGTATACGGTATAGTCCTGGACCCGTAATGGAAAGGAAAGGAACTGATCGATGGTGAGTTCCTTTAGGGGCCAGCGATCCTCCAGGGGAAGATCGTCTACCACCACTCCCACAGGTAACACCCGGGTACCCGGAACCGCTTCTTCGGCAAAGAGAACCTCCACCACTCCGTTTTCTTCGGCGGCGAGCAACATCCCGTTACTCAGCACCCCCCGGAGCTTGGCAGGCTTCAGATTCTTCACTAGGATGATATGTTTTCCCAGGAGTTCTTCTTCCCTGTAAAAGGGAACCAGCCCCGATACGATCTGGAGTTCTTCCGTTCCCGTGGAAACCGTTTCGATATAGAGCTTCTCCGCCTGGGGATGCCGTTCGATTCTGACGATTTTCGCTACCACCAGGGTTACGGAAGAGAGGAACTGTGTTACCTGTTCCTCCCGTTCGCCTAAAGAAGCTTCCTCTACGACCTTTTTCTCCTGTACCGCTTCCCGTTCCTGCCGTTCCTTCTGGCTTCCTGCAAATCGAGCCCGGAGTTCTTCGATGTGGGGATCCTCCAATCGGTTAAATAGGATCTCTGCTGGCTTGACGACTTCGAGACCGGATAGGGTTCCCAGCTGATCCAGACTCTTCACTTCCGTACCGAGAAAGGTGGCGATTCGAGTGGATGTCTCCGGCAGGAAGGGATAGATCAGGATGGAAAGATCCCGAATGAGGTATACGAGGTTACGGATCAGTTCCCCCGTACCCGCAGGGTCCTGGGTTCTCGTTTTCCAGGGTTCTCCGTCCTGAAAGGCCTTGTTCCCATAGGAAGCGAGGGCAAAGATGGCTCTGAAGGCATCCCGCAACTCCACTCCTTCGAACCGCCTTACGATCTCCTCCTCCTGTCGTCTCACCTCCTGCCAGAACTTTCTAGACCGTTCCCCTTCCGGGTCCCCTGTGGAAGGAGCAGGCGGTAGCTTCCCCTCGTAGTACCGATGGAGGAAGGTCAATGTTCGATTCACCAGGTTACCCAGATTTCCGATCAATTCGGAGTTGACCTTTTCCTGAAAGTCCTTCCAGGTGAACATGTAGTCGGAGGTCTCCGGACGGTTATAGAACATGTAGAACCGCCAAACATCTGCGGGAATTCCTGTATCTTTCGCATCGGTGCCGAACACTCCAATGCCCTTGCTCTTGGAAAACTTCCCGCTCTCGTAATTCAGGTATTCAGTGGAAGAAATGTGGTGAAGGAGGGTCCAGGATTCACCCGAGCCGATGAGGGAAGAGGGGAAGATCACCGTATGGAAGGGAATGTTGTCCTTTCCGATGAACTGGAACAGTTCGGTATCCTCCGGGCTTTTCCACCATCGTTCCCAGTCCTTCGTGAAGGTAGCGGTGATGGAAATGTAACCGATGGGGGCATCGAACCACACGTAGAACACCTTGTTCTCGTACCCTTCCTTGGGAACGGGGATTCCCCACTTGAGATCCCGGGTAATGGCCCGTTCTTTCAGTCCGTCCCGGATCCAGGCTTCCGTCATCTTCACCGCATTCCGGGCCCAGAAACCTTTCACGGAGGCTTCCTGGATCCATTTCTCCAGCTTCGGCCGAATGGCAGGGAGATCGATGTAGAGGTGTTTGGTTTCCTTCAAGTGAGGTGCGGCCCCACAAACGCCACACTTGGGCTCCACCAGTTCGGTCGGTTCCAGAAGTTTTCCGCAGGATTCGCACTGATCCCCCCGCGCATCCGGATACCCGCAGTGGGGACACGTTCCTCGGACGAACCGATCGGCCAGGAACCTGTCACAGGAAGAGCAGAACAGTTGCTGGATGGTATGCTCGGTGATATACCCGTTACGGTCGAGACCCAGAAAGATCCTCTGGGTAATCCGGGTATGTTCGGGTGTAGAGGTACGACCGAACTTGTCGAAGGATATGTTGAACCATCGATAGATGGCGTCATGGATCGCGTAGTACCGATCGCAGAGTTCCTTGGGAGACACCCCTTCCTCCAGAGCCCGGGTTTCCGTGGCGGTTCCGTACTCGTCGGTTCCGCATACATAGAGAGTTTCATAACCGGCTATCCGGCAGTATCGAGCGAACACATCGGCGGATAGCACCTGAATGAGGTTTCCCAGGTGAGGGATGTTGTTCACATAGGGCAATGCAGAGGTAATGAGTCGCTTTTTCTTCATAGCGAGGCTACTATACCTTGACTTTACGGTAGGATACAAGTAGTTTCAGGTCGTATAGGAGGAAGTATGCCGGAAAGAAACGTCACTCCCCCAAAAATGCCCTTTAGTCTCACCCCCCGAACGATCCTCATCGTGGTGATCGTGATAGTGGTGGTGCTGATAGGCATGAGCAGCTTCTTCGTGGTAGATCAAACGGAAGAGGCAGTGGTCTTACGGTTCGGCAAGTTCAACCGAATCGTGGAAGCAGGTTTGCACTTCAAGTTACCCTTCAACATAGAGAAAAACTACAACGTTCCAACCCAGGTCATTCAGAACATGACCTTTGGCTTTCGTACGGAAAAACCCGGGGTTACCACCGTGTACTCCAACAAGGATTTTCCCCAGGAATCCATCATGCTCACCGGTGACCTGAACATCGTGGATGTGGAATGGATCATCCAGTATCGCATTTCCGATGCCAAGGCCTGGCTTTTCAACATCGAAAACCACTCCAAGACGATCCGGGACATTTCCCAGTCGGTAATCAACCAGCTGGTGGGAGACCGGGGAATCCTAGATGTGCTGGGTCCCGAACGGAATGCCATCGAGGTGCAGGGACAAGAGATGATGAACGAAATCTTCAACAGCTATAAATTCGGTATCCGGGTTACCACGGTGAAACTCCAGAACGTGGTTCCTCCCAAGGGGCCAGTGCAGGATGCTTTCGAGGATGTGAACAAATCGATACAGGATATGAACCGTCTCATCAACGAAGGAAAAGAAGCGTACAACAAGGAAATCCCCAAAGCCCGGGGAGAGGCCGAACAGATGATCCAGATCGCCAAGGGGTACGCTACCGAACGGGTAAACAAGGCTAGAGGAGACGTGGCACGGTTCGATTCTGTACTGACAGAGTATCGGAGGGCTCCCAACACTACCCGCACCCGGCTGTACTACGAAATGATCGAAGACATCTTCAAGAACGAAAAGAACGTGGAACTGATCGACAAGAATTTGAAAAATTTCCTTCCCTTGAAGAACCTCACGGAAGGACAAGGAGGCACCCGATGAAAAACACCATTACCGTAGTGGTGGTTAGTGCCATCGTACTGGGGATCCTCCTTCTCATGGGTCCCTTCTTCATCGTGGAAGAGGGGGAGCAAGCCCTCGTGATCCGTTTCGGTCAAATCGTGCAGGTGGAAACCAGTGCGGGTCTCAAGTTCAAAATGCCCTTGATCGATAACGTGGTGGTGTACTCGAAAAAGATCCTTCCCTGGGATGGTGAACCCCAACGGGTTCCCACGAAGGAAAATCAGTTCATCTGGGTGGATGTCACTGCCCGATGGAGAATCGTGGATCCGAAAAAATTCTACTCCTCCATCACCACGATGGAGCGAGCCTACAGTCGGTTGGACGATGTCATCGACTCCATTGTCCGTACCACCATTGCGGGGAACTTCCTGAGGGAGGCTGTCCGCAGTACCAACCTGATCAACGAGCTGAAACGTACCGAGTACCTCGCCTCAACTGAAGCTTCCCAGGAGGATGTGGAGAACATGAGGCAGATGGCTGAGTTCACCAAAACGCGGGTACAACAGGAAAATATCCAAAAGGGCCGAAGAGCCCTTTCAGAGGAAATGCTTCAGGCAGCCAAGCAGATCGTACCAGACTTCGGCATCGATGTGATCGACATCATCATTCGCCAGATCCGCTATTCCGACGATCTCACCGAGAGTGTCTATAACCGCATGATCAAGGAACGAAACCAGATCGCTCAGGCTTACCGTTCCTTCGGGGAAGGAAAGAAGAAAGAATGGTTGGGGAAACTGGAAAACGAACGCCGTTCCATCCTCTCCAGGGCCTACGAGGAATCGGAAAAGATCAAAGGCGAGGCAGACGCTCTGGCTGCCCGGATTTACGCCGAGGCGTATGGGAGGGATCCTGATTTCTTCGAATTCTGGCGATCCATCGAGTCCTATCGGACAGTAGTACCCAATTTCCGTAAAACTCTCACTACCGATATGAACTACTTCAAATATCTCTATTCTCCCGGAGGGCGATAGAGTCTCCATGCCCCACCATGCCGGAGTCCCCCTCTCTACCCTCCTTCCATCTTTCGAGTGGGAGAAAATCGTGGGCACCGGGGATCCTCTAGTTCGGGGGATCTCCTACGATTCTCGGGATGTACAACCCGGACACATCTTCTGTGCCCTGGAAGGGATCCACACCGACGGGCATCGGTATATCCAAGATGCGGTGCGAGGGGGTGCGGTAGCGATCCTCGGAAGAAAAGTACCCCCCTCTCCTCTGGATGGGGTTGTCTACATACAGGTCAAGGATACCCGGAAGGCGATGTCGCGGGTCTCCGCCGCCTTCTATAGGTATCCGAGCCGCAGTCTCAAGGTGATCGGCGTAACGGGGACGGACGGGAAAAGTTCCACCGTTTACTACATTCACCAGCTTCTGGAAATGCGGGGCAAGAAGAGCGGACTTCTTTCCACCGTCTCCCTGCTTACCGATGCAGAGTTAAAAAAGAATCCTTTACGGCAATCCACCCCGGAAGCCCCGATCATTCAGGAAGTACTGGCCGAAATGCGGGATGCGGGGAAGGAGTTCGCCATCGTGGAATCCACATCCCATGGACTTTCCCACCGCACTTCCCGACTTTTGGACGTCGAGTTCGATGTGGGCGTTCTGACCAATGTGACGCATGAACACCTGGAGTTCCATGGAAGCTGGGAGAACTACCTCAGTGATAAAACGAATCTCTTCCGCTCACTTTCCCAATCCCGAAGCAATGCCAAAGGGTGTCCCTCCTTCGGAGTCGCCAATAGGGACGACAAGAGTTTCCCCTATATCCAGGAACACTGCAAAGTTCCCCTGTACTCCTATAGCATTCGGGAAGAGGGAGTTGACCTCGCGGCCTCCCACATCGAATCTGATCTACAGGGCAATACCTTCCTTCTCCACGAAAAAGGATCTTCGTCTCCCTGCAGGATCCCCCTTCCCGGAGTATTCAACGTGGAGAACGTTTTGGCAGCCCTCCTCACGGTAGCCCGAATGGAAGAAGTCCCGGCTCTTTCCCTGATTCCCCTATTGAAGAACCTCAAAGGAGTTCGAGGAAGAATGACCCCCATTCACAGGGGCCAGCCCTTTTCGGTTCTGGTGGACTATGCCCACACACCCGGTGCCTTCGAAAAACTCTTTCCTCAAGTTCGGAAGTTCACCCCCGGAAGGCTCATTGCGGTGTTCGGATCGGCAGGAGAACGGGATGTGGAAAAACGGCCCCTGCAGGGAGCCATCGCCTCCCGGTACGCGGACCTCATCGTCCTCACTAACGAGGATCCCCGGCTGGAAGACCCCCTAAAGATACTCCATGACATTGCCAGAGGATGTGAAGGGAAGACCGAAGGAAAGGATCTATTCCTCATTCCCGATCGAACGGAAGCGATCAGGATGGCCTTTCAGAAGGCTTTGCCCCAGGATACGGTGGTACTTCTAGGGAAAGGGCACGAGAGCAGCATCATCCTTTCCACGGGGCCCGTTCCCTGGGACGAGATTGAGAAGTCAGAATCGATTCTGGAAGAACTAGGTTACCCACAACGGCAAGGGAAGTAGATTCGAAAAGCGGTTCCCTTCTGGGGTAGGGTTTCGAGAGTTCCTTCCAACTGTTCCACCAGGGCAACGATCAATTGATATCCTAGCGTATTGGATTGGTCTATCCGGAAGTTCGCAGGCATACCCACACCGTCATCCGCAACCAGTAGCACGCAGGTATCCTGGTTCGTTTCCAACTGCACCGAGATATTCCCTCCCTGTTGGCCAGGAAAGGCGTATTTCAAGCTGTTGGAAACCAGCTCATTTACCAATAGCCCCAGGGGCGTAGCGGTATTGATATCGAAGGTCACCTCTTCCACCTGGAACTTCAGATTCACCCCTCGAGTGTATGCCCCGTAGGCTTCGAACAGGTTCTCGCAGAGGGTTTGAAGGTACGAGCGGATCTCGATCCGAGAAAGACGGTCCGATTGGTAAAGATGCTCATGCACCAGGGCCATGGAACGTACCTGCATCTGACTATCGAGGAACAGTTTCGCATCCTCTGGATCCTTGATGTACCCCTTCTGGAGGTTCAGGAGGCTCGAGATGATCTGGAGGTTGTTCTTTACCCGATGGTGGATTTCCTTCAGGAGGAGGTTCTTTTCCTTCAGCGCTTCCCGGAGCAGTTCCTGTTCCGCCTTCCGCTGGGTGATATCGTGAATGATTCCCACGGATCCTTTTAGCTTTAGCTCTCCCTTTTTTTCTCCCTTAAAGAATCCTGCAGAATCAATCTCCCCGTAGGATATCACACTCCCGATCCGTTGCTCATCTTCAGGATACACACACCCTTTTATTTTTTTTGTCCGGAGCTTCACCTCCAGCCCTACTGTTTTCCGGGGCCCCCTCCTCCGCTCATCGAACAGCTTGGGTGCATTGGCAGGCCCGGTTGTCTTTCCTACATACTGTTTCAGTACGATACTGCGGCTCACCCGGGGGACTTCATCCGGCTCCAGCAGCGTGGAAAAATGCTTCCCGATGAGTTCCACCGGTTCGTATCCCAGCTCCCGTACCGCATCGTTCACGAAGGTGAAGTACCCATTTTCATCCACCGAGTACACCACATCAGGAAGAGCTTGCACCAGATCCAGGTACCGCTGCTCCTTCAGCTGGAGTTCTATACCCTGTCGTTTTCGAGCTTCGTGGTCCTGAACGACCTTTTTCAGCAGGATAGGAAGGACCTCCAGATGCCTCTTCTCCGGATCCCGGATGAGGAACCCACAGCTCGTATCTTTGATGATGTCATCGATTCTTTCACGATCTGAGTAATCTGCCAGAAGGACAAAGGGGAAAGGCCAGAGGAAAAGCCAATCGGCAAAACTTCCGCTTTGGAAATCTAGATCCGTCACCACCACATCCACCATACCTGTCTGCAACAGGGAATCTACTTCCCCTATCGATGCGGGAAACCGAAGAAGAAAGGGATAGCCCTGGGTCGTGACAATGGACTGGAAGGAATCGAACTCTTCCTTGTCCGATGAAGCGAAGAGAACAGTTATTTTCTGCGAATCCATATTACCCTAAAATCCATTGGAATAGGGGCAGTGTATCGGAAAGGGAAATGGGTTTCAAGGTTTCTTGAACTACCGGGATCCTTCCAGTATACTCCCCCCATGCGTACAGTACTGATCCTCTACGGGGGCAAATCAGGGGAACACGAAGTTTCCCTCCGTTCCGCTGCCTCCATCGTACGACACCTTCATGGTCGCTACCACCTGCTCCTGGTAGGAATTGCAAAGGATGGGCGCTTCTATCTTCAAGAAGAATCATACCCCACAGAAGTTGCCTCTGAAGGGATAGAAGCCCTTGCGATCGAGGAGAATCCTCACCGTAAGGTAGCCCTCATTCCCGGCGAGGGTTTCACCTTTCACGGTTCCTTACTGCCAGTAGACATCGTGTTTCCCATCCTCCATGGAACCTTTGGAGAGGATGGGACCATCCAAGGGCTTCTGGAAACCCTCGACGTGGCCTACGTAGGGGCGGGGGTGTTAGGCAGCGCTCTCGGAATGGACAAGGAAATGGCCAAACGCCTTTGGGCGCAGGAAGGTTTACCCATAGTGCCGTACTTCACCCTTTATTCCCAAGGATGGAAAAAAGAGGAGGAACTGGCGTATCGGTATGCGGACCAGTTAGGGTACCCTGTGTTCGTAAAACCTGCCTGTATCGGTTCTTCGGTAGGTATATCCAAGGTGAAAGAGCCAAAGGATCTAACGAAAGCTCTTGAGAGGGCCTTCAAATTCGACCACAAGGTTCTCCTGGAAAAGGGGATCGATGCCCGGGAAATCGAATGTTCTGTGCTGGGGAACCACAACCCTATTGCCTTCACCCCGGGGGAAGTGATTCCCACCCACGAGTTCTACGATTACGATGCAAAGTACCTCGATCCCCGGGGCGCGCAACTGAAGATCCCTGCGGAAATCCCGGAAGCCGCTCAAGCCAGGGTGAAGGAACTGGCCGTACGAGCGTATAGTTCGATCGGAGTAGAAGGATTCGCCCGGGTGGATTTTTTCCTGGAACGTACCACGGGCATGGTATACCTGAACGAGATCAACACGATTCCGGGTTTCACCCGTATCAGTATGTTTCCCCAAATGTGTGCCTTCGATGGCCTTGCCTACGGAGACCTTCTGGATCGCCTGCTTCAGTTAGGGTGGGAACGGTACCAGGAACGGAAGCGCCTGTCCTACGATTATCGGGAGGATGCTCACCAGTGATCGTAGGAGGATACCCTCGAAAGGGGCAGACGGTCATGGGAGCTTCCAGGTGCGGAAGCGGGATACCCCACTAGCAAGAGCAACACCACTCGCATGGAGAAGGGAACCGACAACAGTTCCCGAACGATTGTTTCGTCGAAAGTGGTGACGATGCAGGTACCAAGCCCCTCGTGCACGGCTTGAAGCATCATGAAGGAAGCGGCGAAACTGATGTCGATGGGGTAGGATAACTGCCCGTTGGGCATCTTGTACTCGGTGTTGGTGGAACAGCAGGCGATAATCACAGGGGCATTCCCCACATGCTCCTGCCCAAAACATGCCCGCTCGAATAGAACCCGTTTACCTGGATCGGTAATTACGATAAACCGCCAGGGTTGTCGATTCTTCGCCGACGGGGCGAGCCGCCCGGCTTCCAATATCCGATTGATCGTTTCGGGGTCTACCTGTCTAGGAAGAAACTCTCTCACGCTGGTCCGTCGAAGGATTTCCGGCAGAACTTCCATTGGATCTTCCTCCTAGGTGTGTTTATATCATCATACACGAGGTTTCCCATTCTTGGAAGCCGCTTGACCAAAATTCTACAATCTTTCACTCTTCTCCTGCCATGGCCAAGGGTTTACTCTTTAGGTTTTATCATATTTTTATTTTTCTACTCCTGGCACCGCCTCTATCGAGTGCTCCGAAGGACACCTTCTACCAACGGTTCTTGTCCCATCGCGCTGCTATCTCTTCCTGTGGTTTTCGCCTGGAAGGTTCCCCCGCAGAAACTCGAGCCTTTTCCTATCTGCGGGATACCCTGAAAAAGCAGAACCTTTCCATGGAAGAACTAGACTTCTCCGCCATGAGAGATGGGCATTCCTTCTCCCGAATTCTATCCGTCACTCTCCCCGGCGCAGCCCCCAACCTCTTGATCCTCGCGATTCCCCTCTCCCAAGAAGAGTCTCTCTCTTCCGGGGAGGAAACAGAACCGGACGGGATCGCCCTGGCTTTAAGCTTAATAGAGGAATGGGGACACACCCCTCCTCCTGCCTCCCTCCGGATCCTGTTTTTGGGAGGCGATACAGGCAGGGGAGAAGGGATAGGAAGCCGATTCTATCTCCAACACTTTCAAACCACATCCCCCACTCTCATGCTGTACCTGCACCTGCCGAGAATCCCTTCCCTACTTGAGATACAGACCGGCACCAGAGGGCTATCGAGTCCTGCACTGCCCCTACGGCTATTCCTGCATGCATTCGACTCCAAAGGAATAGAACTCTTCCTTCGGGGAAGTCAAAATCAGCTTTATCGGATGGGAGTGCCCGTATCCCCCACTCCCCTAGGGCCTTTTTTGCGGGCACAGATTGCAGCTTTAGGGATTAGGGGAAATCCTTACACCCATGCAAACCCTCCTGCCATGAAGAATTGGATAGAGGCATTCCGGGAAGGGTTCCAATCCTTTCTTTCTCAGTATGGAGCCCTGGATCTTTCCAGCTCTCCCCTCGAATGGGATACCCATTACATACTATTCCACTGGGGACAAAAATTCTTGCTTCTTGACGAAATGAGCATGGTGGGAACTTTGCTCGGTGTATTGACAGTCAGCTTCATTCTCGCTTTTCTCCGTCGAAAACAGACTCTTCGATATCTTTCTACCCTCTTTCGCAATTTCTGGAACCTGCCGTTCTTCTTTCTTCTCCTGTTTTTGTTCCTCAGCATAGGTACCTGGACGCTAAGGATCATCGAACAGATTCGCTTCCCCCTATGGGAATACGCTCCCCTACTTCACTTTCTATTGAAACTCTCCACCGCTACATTCCTGTTTTCCCTCTTCTTCCATACATTGCACAAACTCCCCCTTGCAAGACGGGGTAGTTTCTACTCCGCTTCCAGTATCCTGTTCTTCTTCGTCAACATCCTTGTATTCTCGTTGATCGATATCGCTCTTTGTTACTATTTCCTGTGGGGTTTCCTCTGTTCATGGGGATTTTCCTTCTTCAAGAGAAAGCGAATGAAGCTCCTTTTCCTCCTTATCGCTCCCCTTCTCCTGTATCTCATTTCCTATGATCTATTCTCGGCCCCTGAACTTCCCATGATCCGGGTACTGCTCACCTCCAGTACGGGGAATTTCCTCCTTGCCTTCATGCTCCTCCCCTTTCTTCTGATGCTGATACGGATCGATTTCCTCCTTCGACACCCCGCTTCCCACAAACCAGGATGGGGGGTCAAGAGTATCATCCTCCTTTCAGGAGCTTTAACCTTAGGGCTTTTAGGATACCTCCTCTCTTTCTCTCCCTTCCATGATCGACCCATCCCTGTATTCTGGAGAGAAGTGGCAGATTTCGAGTCTGGAACGCACTCTCTTGCCCTTTCGTGCGTCACCTACCTGCAAGAGGGTAGTTTCCCCTATAGAACCTCCCGTATCGAAATCCCCCCCCGATCGAGAAAGGTGGAAACCTCCCTGCCGATGGTAGAGGATCCTATCCAGTTGCAGGTTCGCGAGACTTCCTTCCTGAATCGTACAACCTACCATCTCACCGTTACCAGCACGGTTCCTGCCACCCTGATAGAGTGTTCGATCGAAGCTCCGGAAGATACGGTAATTTATGGGAGCAATTTCCCCCTTGCCCGCACGGTAGGGACTCGATTTTCCAGCATCTTCATCGGCAAGAACCCTCCCCAGCCCCTGTCCCTCGTTCTAACCCTGCCAGAAAAGATATCCTTCACGTTGCACCTCACTTTACATTCCAGGCCTCGGGGGCTTCCTGCCTTGGGGGAAGGTTACCAATTAGTGAATCCGGAGTATACTATAAAGAAAAGGGTGAGGATCGAAAGGGGATGATATACTTCCATGTAGATCTGGATGCTTTCTTTGCCTCTGTTGAACAGCAGGACAACCCGGAACTTCGTGGGAAACCCGTGATCGTAGGGGCGCGGCCTGGAACGCGGGGAGTGGTATCCGCCTGTTCCTACGAAGCTCGTGCGTACGGTGTGCGATCCGCCATGCCTATTTCCGAGGCGGTAAAACGGTGCCCAGAGGGGATATACCTGCCCGTTCGCATGAAACGGTACATGGAGGTGTCGCAGCGAATCATGGAACTCTTCTCTTCCTTTACCCCCTCCTGGATTCCCATTTCCATCGATGAAGCTTCCCTGGATATGACAGGAACGGAAAACCTGTTCGGGCCTCCGGAAGAAGCCGCTGCACTCTTGAAGAAAAAAGTGAAAGAACTCTCAGGACTGACGTTATCGATCGGGATAGCCGAGAACCGGTACATGGCAAAACTCGCTTCGGAGTATAGAAAACCCGACGGCCTATTCAGGGTACTCCCCGGTGAAGAGATCCCCTTCATCGATACCCTAGGATTGAAAAAGCTGTGGGGAATTGGATCGAAAACGTTGAATCGACTTACCGAGCTGGGATGGGATACTCCTGAAAAGATCCGGGAACTGCCCTTACGAGTGCTTCAACTTAGATTGGGCAAGGCTCTGGGAGAGTTCCTGTACAGAATCGTGCGTGGAGTGGATCCAGGGATCTATACCGATACGGTGCAATCCCATTCCCTCTCCCAGGAAATCACCTTTCCCCGCGACGTGGGAGATCCCAAGGTACTTAAGCAAACCTTGCTGGAACTTTCCCATCAGGTTATGTTTCGCCTCCATCAAGAAAAGGGAAGGTCAAGAACGGCAACCCTCAAGGTACGGTATCCCGATTTCACCACCCGAACCTTCCGGAGAACTCTTACCCATTCGATCCTTTCCGCAGAGGAACTCTTTCACCTTGGCTTCAAGCTTTTCCAGCAGAACCATCCTCTAGGCCTAGAGGTCAGACTGATCGGGATCGGTCTGGAACAGGTAGAAGCCGATGAGGGTCCCCTGCAGGGTGAACTCTTTCCACGGGAGTATGAGAAGCATCGTTCGGTGGAAAAGGTTGTTTTCGAACTCCAGCAAAAACATCCTTCCCTATCCTTGAAGAAGGCTAGTCTCCTACCTCCCCGCATCAATTCTCCAGGATCGTGATCTCCACCCTCCGGTTCTTTTTCCTTCCCTCTTCCGTGGAATTATCCGCAAGGGGAACTTCGGCTCCCATCCCTCGAGTAATGATCTGTTCTCTGTTCCGAACCCCCAAGCTCAAAAGGAACTCTCCCACTGCCTGGGCCCGCTCTTCCGAAAGTCTCTTTCTCCCTTCCGCGGTTCCTGCCAAAGCCGTATGCCCCGTGATGAGGATGTCCCGCTCGGGATACTTCTTGAGGATTTCGGCGATTCGCCTGAGTTTTTCCTTTTCTTCGGGAACCAATACAGCCGAATCCGGTAGGAACTGGATATTCTCCAGGGTAAGAGTCACCCCCAACGGATCTCCCCTCACTTCCGTGTTCGGTACAGCCATGTCCCGTAGATCCTTCGTGATCTCCTGAACGAGGGATTCCTTGTCCATCTTGCTGGATTCCACTACCCTGGCTTCCGCTTTCCCGCGGTACTCTACCCTATCCCCTCCGGAAAGTTCGAAGAGAAAGTCGAACTCTTCCTCGTACGCATAGGGTCTTCCATCTGCAGGGTCCCAGAGCAGGGTCTGTTTGGACATTCCTCCTAGTCTTACCGGGTACAGACGGGTAGCGATAGGAGGGGTGAAACGATGAAAAATGGTGTAGGAAATCTCGATCACCTTGAGGTCCTTTCCCTCCCACTGTCGATCTCCTTTATAAACGTACCTAGGGTAGATAGGGAACCGTAAGGGTTCCCGAAGGCCAAAGGAATCCCGCAGATCGTGCACCTCTTCACCCTCGGAGGACCATTCATCCCCCACCTGAAGGTCTTTGGCGGGGAAAAAGGGAACATGGCGAACGATGGGCATGTAGTACTGTTCCGGGATCGTCATCCGCCCCTGACTGTCACGCCAAAACTCGCTTTCGTAGTTCCTTCCCCAGGTGAAGATCCGTTGCGAGCTTCGGGACTCTTCCGATGTGTGAAAGGTGCATCGAAGTTTTCCCTTCCCCTCCTTCACTTCCGCCACCTCCACCGCAATCCGATTCAGGATCTCTGCCTGGTGGGAAAATCTCCCATTGATGAACACTTCTTCTTTCACGATGGAAAGGATCCTGTAGGTTTCACCGGGGGTATACAGGAAACGGAACACCTCTCCGAAGGAAGGATGCAGGACGGATAAGATCAAAAATACCAGTGGAACGAGTGTTTTCCTGTTCATACGGTTCTCCCCTACATCATACCACATCGCCCCACCCTTTTCCTTGACAAATACAGGGTGGCGCACTATGTTTTTATCGGTAACCATGTATGGCAGAATACTTCCACAGACCTGGATCGAGGGAAAACCAACATTCACGGTAGGCGACCTTTCCCCCCTTGTTCGCCAAATCATCCTTACGCATCCCTCCCCTCGCCATGAGGAGGGATAGCACAGTCTTTATTTCTATTTCAATTACAGGAGCGTGCGAAAGTGGCCATGGAACACACAAAACTACCCGTCCAAGAAGACTCGCTGCGAAAATTGATAGAACGATTCCTTCAGGAGATTCGTTCTTCCGAGGACCCGAAAGAATTGTCTTATTTCAAGAAATTCATCTCCAAACATGTCTCGATTTTCCTCCGGTCCTATTTTGCAGCGTACCTGTTGAAACTTCTCTATCAGACATACGTCGGGGGGACTCCTTTGGGAATCAAAAATTCCGAAAAGGTCCCCATGACTACCCTCTTTTTCAGTATGGGCAAGAATCGGAAGATCTTCCCCCGCGACTGGTCTGCCCTGATCTGCGGACTCCCCAATTTCAACAAGTCGGATATCGGTGAAATAAAAATTCTAGACAACTATTCCTTCGTGGAAGTCTCTGCAGACAAAGCTCAAAAACTGATAGAACTGCTCAACGGGGTGGATTTCAAAGGGAAGAAACTGACGGTGAACTATGCCCGTAAGAAAGAAGAGGTCGCCAAATCCGAATCATCACCGAACCATCAAGGCGAGGATTCGAAGGGCGAGGAATAGGTTTATCCCAAACCCCAGTCCAAACCCAATGGAAGAGAGTAGTTCTAGCTTGTAAGCTCGTTTCTCACAGGAGGTGGCTAGAAGATCGGGGTGGCCAGGAAGTACAACATTTTCCACCATGGGATCCGCAGAAACTTCCGGGTACGGATCGCCTTCCCGATGTATGCCGAACCAATAGAACTCCTCGAGGGAGGTGTGCGAATCTGAACCTAGGGGTTTCTGGAGCAGGGTTCCCCGGATACGCCCCCGCTTTTTCACCACCTCCCAGGGAATGGTAGAAAGGACAGCGCAGCAGTACCTTTCTCCATTGGCTAGGGTGACCTCCTTCGAGAGATCCGAATGGGTGAAGTAGCGGAGAGGCAACCTCAATAGATCCCGTTCTGCCCGCAGGAATCGTGCGCGGCCCCACAGCCATCGGTACAGGAGAAAAAAGAATATCCCGGGGGGAAGAAGGGGAAGAATGGGAACGAGGGTTGCCGCTATCGCCAAAATGGAAGGTATCCGGAGATGAACTGTATTGAGAAAATAGTAGGTAAGGAACATCTCCGCCAAAGCTCCCAATCCGAGGGCCGCTGGGGTGAACTGATTCCAGTACTCGTTCCTATGCCGACTATTCCAAATCACCCGACGCAGCAAGTCTCGATCCGAACCCTCATAGAACACGACCAGTAACTTTTGGGGGGGGACCGCTCGAAATATGTACCTGCCACCTACCTTCCTCAAAGGTCCCGCTATGTAGACCTTTGTGCCTTCGCTCAGGGTGGAGACCCGGCTCCAGGGGATGATGGAGGGAATTTCCTCTCCCGTGAAAGGAGGATGTTCTTCCACCATATCATCCTCTGCTTCCTGGCCGCCCGAGGGCAGAAGAAAGAGTTCCTGTCCTGTCATGTCTGCCAAAAGGGGTATGTTTTCCGACCGTAACCAGATGGTGTTGTCCTCCTGCACTCCCTCGAGAGTTCCGAAGAACCGGAACTCAGGGGAGGAGTCCGGGAGTACTTCGTTCAAATCGAGCAGTGTCCGATAGGTAAAAATGGGTAGAAAGGAAGAACGGATCACCTCCCTGCGAAATGATCTCCACCTGGATCGAACCATGAAAGCGCCGATTCCCGGGATAATCCCATAAAAGAGAAGAGCGATCGCGAAAATCCATGTCCATTCCATCTGTCACCTACCTTGATCATATCAAGGAAAATACTTACTTTAATACTAACATGGTAGAACGGATTATTGTAGGACCCTTGTTCACCAATAGCTATCTTTACTTCATTGGCAAAAAACAATGTCTCGTGATCGATCCCGGTGCAGATTCCCAATCGATCATTCGGCAGATTACCATACTCAATAAAACGCCCCTATACATCGTATTCACCCATGGTCACATCGACCATACCGCCGCCGCTATCGAACTCCAACTGCACTTCAACTCTTCGGAAATATTGAACCTTGCCCATAAAGAGGAGCTTCCTTTTTTCGGAAATGAGGCAGAATCGAGACACAGGAACAGCTTCCAAAGATTGGGCGTAGAAGGGGAAGCCCTATTCCTTGAATTGTTTCACGGAGTCCCCACGATCGATGTAGTCCTCCAGGAAGGGGACTTGATCCCGGAAACGGATCTGCGGGTCCTGCACACCCCTGGACATTCACCTGGAAGTATCTGCCTGTACAGTGAAACGAAAAAGATCCTCTTTTCAGGGGATACGTTGTTCTTCGAGGGGGTTGGGCGTACCGATCTGGAAGGAGGAGACCCAGAGAGTTTGGAGCGAAGCATCCGGGAAAAGCTCTACACCCTTCCTCCCGAAACAAGGGTCTTCCCCGGGCATGGCCCCCAGACAACCATCGAACGGGAACTGCGATACAATCCGTTTTTCAGGGGTTGAGGGTTTCGATCAGCGTTGAGGGTTTCGATCAGCTACGAAGGTTTACCAGCATTCCCAAGGAAGATTCGCCGGCTCCCAGGGCGGGAGCGAAGGGTGTTTGTGCAACCTGTAAGACCTTATGGTGCACCTCTTTCGAAAAAAACTCGATCAGACTGTCTACCTGTTCAGGAGAAGCATTAGATGTAGGAGGAACCTGTACCCCTTTCCCCTGTAAACGCTTCAGCGCTTCTATCAGGGTGTCCAGGAGCTGCAGCTTGGACACGCTGAACCCTTCCCCGTTAGGGGAAGGAATACCCGTTACGTGTTTGAACCGCATGAAAAGGTTTTGTTCCAGAGGTAGCGACAGGCGATCGGCACTATACCTGGCTCTCAGGAGATCTCCCATAGGAACCGTAGTGTAGAGGTAATTAGGCTCGATCAATCTACCTTCCTCCTCATCTTTCTATATCGGAAGAAAGAGGAGGAAGATTAGACTTTAGCGATTTCTCCGTTCGTCCGAGTTCTTACACTCCACACAAAGAACAGCATAAGGAATGGCTTGTAAACGTTCCTGGGGAATTTTCTTGTTGCATTTCATGCAAATACCGTACTTCCCGTTTTCGATCCGGTTGAGAGCTGCTTCAATGAGACGGAGACGTTTCAATTCCTGTGATCCCAGCGCTTCCAACGTCTTACGATCGATATCGTCGGAGGCCAGATCCACCAGGTCCTTGGGATCCAGGTCTTCAACCATTTCACGAAATTCGGAACTTTCCATTACAAGCTTGTCGATGATCTCCTTTTTCATACTCTCGAGGGTCAGCCGCATTCGTTCGACAAACTCTTTCTCCATCCCGAACTCCTTATTTTTCGTTAAACCGAGATTTCAGGGAAAGGAATCTGCATGAAAAGCAAGAAAATGTCAACTCCTTTCGGCAACTGCTTTCAGGGAGAATTGACAGAGTTCATAGAGTTTACATATATTAAATAAAAATATCTTAATTAAGGTAAGGAGGCAGTGTGGCAAAAGAAGAGGCGATAGAGGTAGAAGGGGTCGTGAAAGAATCCCTTCCGAACACGATGTTTCGGGTAGAATTGAAGAATGGCCATGTGATTCTCACCCATCTTTCGGGCAAGATGCGAAAACACTATATTCGTATCGTGCCAGGAGATAAGGTGAAGGTAGCTCTCTCTCCCTATGACCTGAGCAGAGGTCGGATTATCTATCGGGAACGCTGACGAAGGAGCACCCAGGTGGCACCGGATCCTCCCTTCTGGGGGGGAGCGGGACCGAAATCTTCCACTTCCTTCGAGTTTCGGAGTAAATCTTTTACAAGGTTCCCCAACACGGCAGGTCCCCTGGAATGATACCCTTTTCCATGAATGACGAGTGCTCGGCGGATTCCTCGCCGGCGGCAATTCCTTAGAAAATCGTTCAACGCAATCCGCGTTTCTTCCTGGGTCATCCCATGAAGATCCAGGGTGGGTACAAAAGGAGATCCCTTTCTTTCGATCCCTCCCGATTCCATTTGTTCTTTATGCCCGAGGGGAGGAAATAACTCTAAATATCTTTCCATAGAATTCCCTTTCATTCCCTTCGGAGGTTTTTCTTTTTCACCCATCCTTTCACTCCTTCCAGAAACACATACACGTACTCTCCCTTTTCGGTGCCCACGAAGAAACTCGAGCCTGGAGGCAAGGGAATCCCCTCTTGGGCAGCCTCGGAAGGGATTTTACGCAATACAGAGTTTGTCACTGTAATCACTCCCCAGGGCTTGCCCATTTCGGAGAAGGAACTGTACATACCGTAACCAATAAGAAGCAAGGCACTGCATCCTACACTCAAGAACCATTTCCACCTCCCTTCTCGCTTACTCCCTAGGTATCCAACGGCCAAAAGGTGGAGGGTCCCTATCCCCAAAAGAAACCAGTAATCCGGCACCCAGCGGGGAAGAGGGGCACGGAAGGTAGGCACATAGACCTCTTCTACCCTACGTAGGCTCGCTCTGAAACGAGGGTCAGGGGAAAGGTACACCGCCTTTCGGAGGTGAAACACGGCTTCCCCCCACTGTCCTTCCTTTCCGTATCTGACTCCCCTGTTGTACTCCGCTACCGCTTGAGGTCCTTTGGGGTCCTGGGGGCGGAGAGCCTCAAAAGGCAGGATAAAACCACCCAGGCAAAGAATCCATCCCGCCAGATAGGGCACATACGTGCCTCCTCTCCACACGAAGATCCCCACTATCCCGAGGATTACTGGCAACAATAGGAAATACGTACGGGGGCTATCGATCCAGTTCGTCCACCCGGAAACCCTCGTGTCGGGAGGGAGAAGTTCCAGATCCAACTGTCCGGAACTGACCTTTCCCCCGCTTACTCGCTGTGGAGGTTCCAGTACCCGCAAGGTTAGGGGTGGAAGGACCAACTCCTGGATTCGGTGCTGGAAAGGATTCCAGGAATGAAATGTTTCGATTCGGATGGTGAAAACCCCCGCTCGTTGGGGAAACACCCGGTATGCTTCCTCTACCCATCCCTCATATCCCTGCCAGGTGGGAAGGTATTGACTCTTTCGACCTTCATAGATCAAGGAACAATCCCCTGCCTGTATCGATGGAACCTTTGCCCAATGCAGGTTCCCCTTCCCTTCGATACGGATTCGGAGGGTTGTGGTGGAGCCCCCGGGGATACTTGGTTCCTCCAGGGAAGCCCTGATGGAGAAGGATCCCACTGCCCCACTAGTGCTCCGTACCCCTTCGGGTATGGGTTGAACAATGAGCTTTTTCCCTTCGATTCTTTGCTCTAACCCCTCGATCTTCACGGTGGCCACAGGGAGTTCCCGTGTCCCTTCCCTGTAAGGGGTATAGACGTACTGGGCGATGGTACTCTGAACCCACCCTTCCCGTTCTTTCTCCGGCTCCTCACCGGAAAGATTCGTCACTTTTTCTAGAATTCCCCCAGGGGTAGGTACTACCTGTATCGAATCGGCGGCTTTCCATTTTTTTTGATCCCTTACCACCAGTTTCAGGGGGATCGCCTGCCCTATGTAGAAGGGGCCTGGTGGATGTTCCCAGGCTAGCTCGAAGGGTACTAGATAGGGAGGATCCTTTTGGGCCACTGACAGAAGGAATGGCCTTACAGAAAACTCTTTCCCCCCCCATTGGAACCGAGCGGAATTCAGGGTGAATCGGCCTGCCTCCTGGGCCACGAAAACATAGGAAACGAGGAGGTATTGAGAAAACCTGCCCTCCACCCGTTCCCTACGGGTCTGGACGATGGGACCTTTGAACAACTGCAGGGAGGAGGGGAAAAAATCCTCCTTCGGAGGGATCAGTTCCGGTTGCATTCCCTCGTCTTTAAAGGTCTGTCCCAGGGTAGCCTGATCCAGGCGAAGGCTGAGAGTGAAGGGTTCTCCCACTTTCGGTGTGGGGGAAGAAATCGACCATTCTATCGGTTGCCCCGAAAGAACCTGTACCCCCACGAAGATCCATGGGAGGAGGGTCACCAATCTTCTGCGGATTCTTCTACGGCAAGCCTGTCCGAGGCAATCCATCGGTTACTTTCCTTCTGACGAATGTACTGTAGCAGTCTTTCCCCCTCTTCATCCAGTTTTTGGGGCTTAGGCGAACTCTGCAGGTTCGAAGCTTGAGTCTGTGCGGAGGCGATTTTTCGAGCAGCATACTCAAGGTTCACCTTGGCGGGATAACTTTTGGGATCCAGTTCCAGGGCCTGGATGAAAAGTTTTTCCCCTTCCCTCCAGTTCTCCTCCTCCAGGGCAAGAACGCCCTTATTGAAAAGCACGTTGAAACGAAGACGGGAATCCTCTGCACCCTGGGCCCTATCCCATTCTTCAAGGGCAGCCTTTCGCTCTCCCAGGGCATAGTATACATTCCCCAGGTTGTACCTAACCCATTCTTCATACATTTTCAGCTCCAGAGCCTTTAGATAAGCGATCTGTGCTTCCTCGTACCTGCCCTCAAGGTAATGCCGATTTCCTGTGATCAGGAACCATCCGACCTGTACCCTCTCACAGGATACGAGACTTAGGGATCCTGCAAGAACCATGAGGGAAAGAGCTATTCTCCTTCGAATCTCCATGGCAACACCCTCACTCCCATGTGGATCAGGAGAAAGATCAAAGACAACAGTAGGAACAGGTCGTGCCGTTCTGCCTCCACCATCCTGACCCTCACCCTCTCTCGTTCGGTTCGGAACTTCGTAAGCTCCTCCCAGAGCCCCCGATGCACGCGCACGTCCCCTACCTCCAGGTATACTCCCCCCGTATCCTCGGCTATCTTCTGCAGGAACGATCGGTTCAATTTCGAAACTACCACCTTCCCATCCTTACCCCGGATGGGTGTGGGATCGGGAATCACCGTTCCCTCCACCGTACCGATCCCGACACTGAACACAGGGATACCTTGTTTCCTGTATACTCCCAAAACAGAACCTGGCATAGGCTCCCGCGTCTCCCCATCGGAGAGGAGAATCACCACCCCATGCCTGCCCGATTCCGGGGGAAAGCACTTTGCAGCCTCTTCCAGCCCTAAAGACAGGTTCGTTCCCTTGCTCTGTAGGAAAGAAGGAGTAACATTCCGGAGTAAGTTCTCCAGCACCTCCCGATCCTCGGTAAGGGGGATGGCTCGGATGGCGGTTCCCTTGTTGAGAACTACCGAAAACCGTGCCTCCGATAAGGTATCCAGGAGGGACAGAGCCAGGGTCTTTGCGTACTCCAACCTGCTGGGTGACACATCCCTCGCCAACATGCTTCGGGAAATATCCAGAACAAGCACCACATCCAACCCTGTACGATCCTCCTCCACCGGCACGGTCCCCCAGGAAATTCCCAGGGAAGCCAAAACGATAGATAGAAGGGAAAGAACGAAGGTTCCCTCTCGGAGGATGTACCGAAGGGAGAATCGACGTTCTAACGATGCAGCGGGACCCGTCAAGCTCAAGAAGTTCTTTCTGGAACGGGAAAATCCCAGGATGGCCAGGAACGCGGCCAGGAGGGGAATCCCGAAAAGGATTGCGTTGGAAGGATGTTGTACCTGGAGCGGGTTCATAGCACTTCCCTGAGAAGGGAGGTTCGCACGAAAAAAGCCGCCATTAAAAGGACCAACCCTCCCACGGCATAGGTAGTATGGAGGGGAACCTTCCGTACCTGTAGTTTCACTCTTTTCCCCTGGCTTTCCAGGGAATCGATCATCTTGAACACCGAGGTAAGGGCCTCCGGATTCCCCGCATAGAAGTAACTTCCCCCAGACCGGGCTGCAATATCCCGCAACAGAGCCTCATCGAAGCCTCCTTCGAAGGTTCCTCGATAGGTGGCGCCTGTTTTGGGGTTGGTGAACTCGATGTAGGTCTCACCGGGGGTTCCTATCCCGATCACGTAGATGCGGATTCCCAGTTGACCCGCCAGCACGGCAGCGGTTTCAGGAGTGATTTCCCCCGCATTCTGTTTCCCATCGGTGAGGAGGATCATCACTTTTTCCCTGGCGATACTGTCCTTCAGATGGAGGATCCCCGTAGCGATTCCCATGCCCAAGGCCGTACCATCCCCCAGATCCATGATACTGAGGGAATCCAGCTGTTGGAGAAAGTAGGCATAATCTGTAGTGAGAGGAACCCGTAACGCCGCTTCCAGGGCAAAGCTCAGAAGTCCCACCGCTTCCTTAGTGCGACTTTCCACAAACTTTCGGATCACCCCCCGGGCTGCCTCGAAACGGTTTTGCGGTTGAAAATCCTTCGCTGCCATGCTGGGGGATTCATCCAACAGGATCATGATGTCGGCTCCGCGCTCCAGGTACACGTTCTCTTTTATCACTCGGGAAGGTCCGCACCAGGCAAGAACCACAAGCAGGATCCCCCCCCAGAAGGAGACATTCTGAATCAGGACAAGAATGCGAATACCATACACCCGGGGAACGAACCCTTCCTGTTTCCACAGAGAGAAAGGAAAGGGGAACACCGTACCCCTCTTTTTCCATAGATGGAAAAGGTAAAACAGGGGTAGGAGGATAACGAGCACCAGGAAACGTGTCGGGTGATCGAAGGCTATCATCCCTTCCTCTTCCTCCTTCGTTCCCAGAAGGTTCGTTCCACCTCGTCTATTACTCGCCGAAGGATACTCAGGTCAGAACAAAGAACAGGGGTATCCACCCGCATTCCAGCGAACCTTACCTCATCCCCCCTTCGAAAGACCTCCAGAAGGGCGGAAAGAGGGACGGATCGATACCCTTCCCACTCCTGCTTTTGGCTATCCAGATAGGTACCGATCTCGGTGGTGGTGTAGGCGATGATCTTGGGGGTAAAGCGATGGGATAGATAATGCCGAAGATGCTCTTGAAGGGAACTATAGAAAATTTTCGGCTCTATCGTAGAGATCGTCTCTTCCAGATGATTCAGTCTCCTATTGAGCTGCCGGTACAGGTACTTTCCCCGATGACGTTCCCACATTCCAGCGAGTACTGCATGGAGTTTCCTTTTCCATAGAAGGTAGAATAGAGGGAGGGAGAGCAACACTCCTACTGCCAAAAGGAGGAGGAAGTTCAGGTAGGGAATCATCGCCTGTTCCCGTAGCGGCTGGGGAACTTCCCGAGCCGTCTCGAGGAGAGAAGAAACCTCAACCGAAATCGCCTCCACTCTCAGGGAGCCTAATTCCAGGGGAGGGAATAGTTGAGGACCCGTCCGATAGGGGGTGAATACGATGATCACTTCATATCCCTTCTTGCCTTCCAGGGGGAGAAGGTCGACCTTTTGCACTACCCCCCAGGACAGGGTCGGGATGGAGGAGGGCGGACGGAGTTCTTCCCGCGCGGGGGTCTCGAGCCGAAAGCGAAGGGTAACCCTGTCCCCCACGAAATAGGGATTCGGGGTAAAGGATAGCCCCTCGGGAGGCGCAGTCAGGGGTTTGGGATGCTCTTCCCCGGCAAGGGGGAGAAGGAAATAAAAAAGAAAACTTAAGAGGCAGATGCGAAAGCAGAATCGCTCTCTCATCGGTACTTCCTTCTTCTCTGGAAGAACTGAATCAGACGTATCCCTGGATCCTCATGGGATGAAACTTCGAGGGTGTCTACCTTCCGTTTGGAACATTCCCGTATCCAGATCCTGCGCCAGAAAGTTCGATACTCCGAGTAGGTTTCGCGAAAAGAGCGGGAAAACCCCACTCCGGGGATCTGTTCTTCCGTCTCCGGGTCCTGCAATCGGAGGTAACCCTGGACGGGGAACTCCTCATCCAGCGGTTCGTACAGCCGTACCGCGATCACGTCATGTTTCCTAGCCACCAGGGACAGTTCCTTTGCGTACCCCCCCGTCTTGAAGTCGGAGAGTACGAATACGATGGCTCTTTTCTTCAGTTGTCCACCCACGGTCACGAGGGCCCTGCCTAGATCTGACCCCTTACCTTGAGGTTCCCACCTTTCCAGATCATTGATCAAGCGAAAGGCATGCCGTTTTCCCTTGCGGGGAGGGATCCATTTTTCGATTCGATCGCTGAAGAACAAAGCTCCCACCTTGTCGTTGTTCTGGATAGCGCAGAAGGAAAGCAAAGCCAGCACCGTCTGCTGCAGCTCCCGTCGTTTATGGATCGCAGGGTGATAGTAAAGGGAAGCCGATACATCCACCACGAAGAAGAGAACCAGTTCCCGCTCTTCCCGATAGAGGCGGGTGTAGGGGTACCCTAACCGGGCCGTCACATTCCAGTCGATCATCCGGAAGTCGTCCTGGAGGCTGTATTCCCTCACATCGGAGAACTCCAATCCAGGTCCGCGGAAAACGGAACGGTAACTTCCGGAAAGAAGCTCCTCCACCAACCGCCGGGAAACGAGGTATAACCTGTTCAGCTTCGCTCGAAAATCCCGAACCATCCTGGTCTTCCTCATGGAACCGGTACGGTGTCTAGAAGGTTTTCGATTACCTTGTCGGGAGTCAGATCCTCCGATTCTGCCTCGTAGGAAAGGACGATTCGGTGCCGGAGCACCTCCGGCGCTACCGCCTTCACATCCTCCGGGATCACATAGGTGCGTTTTTCGAAGAAAGCGAAAATTTTAGCACACCGGTACAGGAATATGGTAGCTCGGGGGGAAGCGCCGAAACTGATGTACCGGTGGAAAGGGCTATGGTTGTGGGCTTCCGGACGGGATGCTTGTACAAGGGATACGATATACTCCTCGATTCTCTCATCCATGTGTATTCCCTGCACCACTTCCTGCAATTTCGCGATATCTTCCCGTTGAAGAGTCTTGGCTATCCTTACCCCCACCTCTTTTCCTACCCTTCGAAGAATCCCTAGTTCCTCCGTCGCATTCGGGTAAGGGACTTTCAGTTTCAAGAGGAATCGATCCAGCTGAGCCTCCGGTAAGGGGTACGTTCCTTCGTGCTCGATGGGATTCTGCGTGGCCAGTACGAAGAATGGTTGGGGCAGTGGAAAGGAACTCTCTCCGATGGTTACCTGCCGTTCTTCCATTGCCTCTAGAAGAGCCGCCTGCACCTTCGCAGGGGCGCGATTGATTTCATCCGCCAGAAGGACATGGGTGAATACGGGACCCTTCCGAGGAACGAACTCACCCGTTTGGGGTCTATACACCAGGGAACCTGTCAGGTCAGCGGGGAGAAGATCGGGGGTGAATTGTATCCGCTTGAAGTTCAATTCGAGGGTTTCCGCAAGGGTTTTCACCGTCAAAGTCTTGGCCAATCCGGGAACTCCCTCCAGCAGCACATGCCCACCCGCCAAAAGCCCCATCAGGAGCCCCTTGATCATCCCTGTCTGTCCCACGATTACCTTCCCCACCGCCTCCATGCAGAGGGCTATCCGTTCCTGAGCCCACTGGAAAGTTTCCCGCAACTGTTCTTTCGTTTCCATTGATCTCTCCCTGTCAACTACGGTAATCGGCATTTTCCCGCACGTACTCGTAGGACAGGTCCGAGCCCAGCACCGTGGCTTCTTCCGAACCCGAACCCACCTCTACCCTTATGTCCACCATCCGGTTATGGGGAGGAAAGGACTTTTCCTCGGGATTCATCGCCGCTTCCTTCAAGTAAGCCGCCAACCTCATCTCCTTCTCTCTATCGAGAAGAAACTGCCCCCGGGAAAAGATCGTTTCCTCACCGATATGGATCTCCCAGCGTGCGGGATCCAGGGTCAGGTTCCGATTACCCACGTAGTCCCCCAAAGCCGAGATGATTCGACCCACGTTAGGATCGTTCCCATAGATGGCTGTCTTCACTAACGGGGAGTTCACCACAGCCTTTCCCAACTCCCGTGCCGTCTGGAAATCGGGGGCGGTACGAACCCGTACACGAATCACATGGGCGGTTCCTTCCCCGTTCCGCACGATCTGCTCCGCCAATTCTCCGCAAACCTCCCCTAAAGCCCTTTCCCATTCTGTGTGGGTAACTTCATCCCGTATCCCGGAACTCAGACAGAGGAGGGTATCGCTGGTGCTCTGATCCCCATCCACCGAAATACAGTTGAAGGTTTCCTCGGCGATTTTCCCCAGGGTATCCCGTAACACCTCTCGATGGATTCGCACATCGGTGAGGAGGAACACAAGCATGGTAGAAAGGTTCGGTTCGATCATTCCCGCCCCCTTTGCGAACCCTACTAGACTCCCGCCGCCTAGGGCTCGGCGAGCCACCTTGGGGTACGCATCGGTAGTCATGATAGCTTTAGCCGCATCCGCGCAGGTGGCGGTTCCCAGACGCCGCACCAGATCCGGGAGGGCCGAGAGAATTTCCCCCTTGGGCAATTTCCAACCGATGATACCCGTAGAGGCAGGGATATACTCCTCTGGCCTGCCTCCCCCATGGGATGCGAGGGCAGCGAGAATTTCTTCCGCATCCTCCACCCCTCCAGGGGCTCCCACGTTGGAAACCTTATTATTGATCAGAACCCCCCGTATGCGAGGTTGCTCCATCCGCTTTCTTCCCACCACCACAGGAGCGCCCGGAAATCTATTCCGGGTAAACAACCCGCCAAAGGCTTCTATCGGACGTTCCCCCTGTATGAGGACCAAGTTCATGGGTAAGGGAGAACTTACCGGTCGTTCTTGGGGGTAAAACCTGATCCCCAGGGTAGCGAGCTTGAACCCTTCCGGGACCTGTCCGATCCGTTCCAGATACTGCAGGTACTGTTCTTTCGTAGTGTACAAGTCCATAGCTCAATGTACCTCAAGGGGAGGCTTCAGGGCAATGGATCTATTTTTATTTGACAGGTTCAAATAAGTGCTGGTATAGTTTTTCTAGAACTTATGAAAAGAGGATGTAGTTTCGGATGAAAACTAGGCTGTATGTAGGTAATTTGAACTACCGGACAACCCAGGAGCGTTTGATCAACTTGTTCTCCCCCTATGGGGAAGTCCTTTCTGCCCGAATGATCTCGGATAGGGAAACGGGAAAGTTCCGGGGCTTTGCCTTCGTCGAAATGGCTACTCCCGAAGGCGCCGAAGCCGCCATCAAAGCCTTGGATGGAAAGGAAGTGGATGGCAGGCAGCTGAAAGTGAACGAAGCGCAGGATCGCAAGGGAAGCGGCGAGAATCGCGGGAATCCCCAATAGAACCCATTTCCGTTGGTTCATTAGTTGTTCTCGAAGAAAAGCGCCTGGATGCGCAGTCCTCCGTGCCGGAAGACTATCCGTCTGAAGCCACTGCCTCCGGCCAGATCGGATACATCGACCGAAACAGGCAGAAGGAGGAGGACCTTCCAATGGGGGAAACCCTTCCTGATATGTTCCTTTAGCCTGTGGTAGTACGATCGTTCTAAGCCGAGGCGTTTCCCGTAGGGAGGGTTCAGGACAAGGAATCGATTCTTCCCGATCCTCGAATAGATCCTATCTCCTGAATTGCCCGAGTTTTCCGGCTTCATCCCTACCGACTGGATCCGGGACTCTACGTACTCTCCATTCAGCGAAAAGAAATCTTTCTGTTCGAAATGGATGTACTCCTCCACACCAGAGGCTCGGCTATTCACTCTAGCTCTAGAAACAGCTTCTGCCCTCCAATCCGAGGCAAAGCAGAGAAGTTTACAAACCTCGGGAGGAGCGGGGAAGTTAGCTGTACGGGTCTTTGCCCGTGTCTGTTTTTTAATGAAATTCCACCGGGGTTCTCGAAAGGAAGGCCAGGTCTGGAATCGAAATGTTCGGTTCCCTCCCGGAGGAATCCCCAACCCCATCTGGATGGCCTCGATGGAGAATGTACCCGATCCTGTCATGGGATCGCAGAGGATCCCATCCCCATTCCATCCCCATTCCCTTAGAAGGGAAGCAGCAAGGTCCTCCCGGATGGGAGCCTCTCCCGGAAGAGATCTATACCCCCTGCGGTAGAGCCCCTCTCCGCTCATATCCAGGCTGATAGTGCAGCGGTTACCCTCTGAATGAATAAGCACCCTCTGGGAATCTCCTCCTTCCACTTCTCCTCCCTTCATCCCATCCCTACCCACACCTGGATGTCCCGCTTCCTTCCATCGGTCCTGGATGGCTTCCAGAAGGGTTTCCCTCAGCATCCCTTCGTGGTGGATCCGGGACCTATGGGCCGATGCCTCAACCCTTACAGGAACAGTGGGGTCGATCCACAGTTCCCAGGGAATCGTCCTTGCCTTTCGGTACAACTCCTCCCGTGCTACTGCCCGAAAAGAATCGATCCGGCAGTACACCCGGGATATGGTTCGAAGTACCAGATTCGCGCGCCATCCCTCCTCCAGGCCACCCTCGAACTCCACTCCCCCCTCTACTTCACCCACTACCGAGAATCCTTCCCCCCTCATTTCCCTCTTTGCCGTGTCTCGAAAGGCTGGTTGCACCACTCCCAAAAATCGGTAGGTTTTCGAGAGAATGTGCCGTTTTACCCGTTTTTCCAAACCGCTACCCATGCTTCTATCCTACCCATCCTCTGCCTTCCCTACAACAGGAGAATTCCTGCAATTACATGCGGAGAAACAACCGCCCTATTGCCGAATCTCGCGCCCTACTGCTCTTGCCATGAACCTTGATTTAAGGTAAAATAAATAAAAAATTCTTTATATAAGGAGAACCGTTATGAAGAAAGCATTTTTGCTCATGCTCGTCGTACTCGTAGCGTCGGCAGGGTTCGCCCAGCAGCAAAAGGCTAGAACCCCCGCCGATTACGTGAAAGAGCTTCTTGCACTCAGTGGGGCTGACCGGGCGGACAAGAACGTTATCGTGGCCGATCGTTCCGATGGGAACTATGTGTTCGTTCCCCTCTACAAAGGCGACAAGGTGATCGGATACGGCACCTGGGCGCAAGGCATCAAGATCTATAATCACAAGGAAGACCTCATCGCAGTCATCAATCCCGATGGCACTCTGCAGAACTTCCTTCCCATCGATGCCAACGAACGACACCCCGAGATGAAAGACCTGAAATGGAGGAGCAAGTTCTTCGGCATGAAGTACGATAGGGATTTCAACCATAAGGCCGACGTGAGCTCCGGAAGCACCTTCTCTTCCATCATGTTCGTGGCAGAACTGAAGACCATGCTATTTGCCTTCAACGAGTACGTGGTAAAGACAGGAAAACTGAAAAAGTAAAAGTCGGTAGAAAGGCCCGAATCTCGGGCCTTTTCTTGTTTTCTAGGAAAAGGTGCTCTATATTTAGGGCATGATACCCGTAAAGGAGCGGCTGCAACTGCTCCAAAAGGCAGAGTTCTTTTCTCCTCTACCTCCCAGGACCCTCCGTACACTGACGAACTATACGGAAGAAATAAGTCATCCTCCCGAAACCTACCTGTTCCGCAAGGGAGATCCCTCTACCTGCCTCTATATCCTCGCTAAAGGCTCCGTATCCATCCTGCTGGAAAAAGAAGACTCCACAGAGGAACAAGAAATCGCCCGGTACGTAGAGGGGGATTCTTTCGGCGAACTCGACCTTCTTACCGGTTCCCCTAGAAACGCATCGGCGAAAACCCAATCGGAAGTTACTCTCCTGCGATTCCCCGCCGAGGGTGTGGATCTTTCCAGTATTCTGAAGGAACACCCGAATGTAGGTGCCCGAGTGCTTCAGTCTTTCCTCGTAGTCATCGCCGGTCGAATCCGAAAGGCCAACAACCTTCTAAAGGAAAACTCCCCCTGGATCCAGGAAATTCGCAAGCAGGTCTATGGGGACAAGCTTACGGGGCTCTACAATCGAACCTTTCTGGAGGAACGGCTTCCAGAGCTATTGAAAGATCCCGAACACCCTGTGAGCGTCCTCATGGTGAAGCCGGACAATTTTAAGCAGATCAACGACACGTACGGGCATGAGGCCGGGGATCAGGCTCTGGTTCGAATGGCGTCGACCCTGCGGTCTATGACAGGGCCCCGCTGGATCGTGGCGCGTTTCATGGGGAACGAACTGGGTATCGTGCTTCCAGAGGCAGACAAGTTACAGGCAGAGGAGGTGGCGAAAGCTATTCAGAAAGCCTACCATGGAATCGACCTCTCGGACCTGACAGGGGGAGTTCCTTTCCGGATCAGTGTCAGTATAGGTATTGCTGTATTTCCGCTGCATGCTTCCGACGCTCCTACCCTCATCGCGAAGGCCCACGAACTTCCCCTTATCGGCAGGGAAAGGGGGGGAAACCAGATCCTCTTTCCCCCGGAAGGAGGAGGAACCTAGTGGAGATACTAAACGAACTGCTGTCCAGGATCGAAATTTTCCAGGATTTGCGGGAAAAGGAACTCTCGATTCTCAAAAACCGGATGGAACGGAAAGAGTTCCCCAAGGGAACCATCATCTTCCAGGAAGGGGACGAGGGGAAGGAGATGTACATCGTACTTTCCGGGTCCATCGGAATCAGCGTCCGACTCCCCGACTCCACCGAATTGCCCCTGGCCCAGATTCAGGCGGGGAACTTCTTCGGAGAAATGTCCATCATCGAACAGGCTCCTCGTTCTGCCACCTGCCGAACCCTCGAGGATTCCGTGCTCCTCACCCTGGGTGCCTCCTCGTTCTATGAACTCCTGGAACAGCATCCAAGAGTTGCATTGAAAATCATGAAACGAATGGTGGGAATTCTTACCCGAAGGCTCACCACCACGGGCTCCCTCCTCTCTGACATGGTTCGATGGGGTGAAGGAGCACGCAAGAGGGCTGTGATCGACGAGTTCACGGGCCTCTACAACCGCAGGTTCCTCGATGAAGCGATCCACACCCAGGCGGCCCACGCCCTTTCCACCCAGACTTCCCTAAGCCTCGTGATGGTAGATCTCGATCGATTCGGCGAACTGAACCGCACCTATGGGCAGGAGTTTGGGGACACCCTGATCCTGGAAGCTTCCAAAGTGTTCCGATCCACTTTCCGGGAGACTGACATCCTTGCCCGCTACGGGGGGGATGAGTTCACCTTCATTCTACCCGATACAGATGCCGAAACAGCTCTTTCCCTCTGCCAGAAGACCAATGAAGCCCTACGATCCCTCTCTTTCCCCAACCACCCAGAAGTCAGACTCACTGCCAGTATCGGTCTCGCCTCCCTACCCCGCCACGCCAGGACGGTGGAAACTCTTCGGGAACAGGCGGATAAAGCCCTGTACCGGGCGAAGGAGGAAGGACGAAATCGGTCCTGCCTGCCTCCTAGCAGGTGGCCGGGTGAAAAGCGGGAAATCAAGGTGGAAATTCCCACCCTACGAGCCAAGAATCGGATCATCGAAGCCATCATCCAGGAAATTGTCCACAAGGAAAGTTTCCTCCTCATCGGCCATCGAAACCCCGATGAGGACTGCATCGCCTCCCTGGTGGCCTTCGGCCTCCTGTTGGGCAAGTTCTCCAAGCAGGTGGTGATCAGCACCTGCGGAAAGGTGCCTGAACAGCTGTCCTACCTCCTCAATATCTGTGCCTACAACGGGATCCTCCTCCACGAAGGATGCTTCCAAAATCCTCCCCATCCTCAGGTGATCGTGATTCTGGATACCCCCAAACCAGAGATGATCGATACCGATGCGTCCATTGAAGAGGCTCTTCTGGATCCCAGGGTTCGAAAGATCGAGATCGATCACCACCTGGAAGCGGATGCTGCCTATTCTGGAGATCCAGGGTTCTGTTTGGTGAGTGATGCCTCCAGCACCTGTGAACTCATTGGACTCCTTTCCCTGAAGCTGGCTGGCCGAGGGGAACTCCTGAAACAGTTCGGCATCCAGGAGCTTTTTTCCCGGAACTTCGCCCTTGCCCTCCTTACTGGTATCATCGGGGATTCCAAAATGGGGAAATTCCTCAAGACAAACAAGGAGCGATGGTTCTATCGGACCTTTTCTTCCCTCTTCGATCAAATGCTGCGTTCCAAGACGGCAAGAGGGAGTTCCAACTTTTCCTCCATGGAACAGGTTTTCCAGGCTATCGAGGCATTGTCCAACGAGGAAAAGAGTTGTTACGAATGGATCTTCGAGAAACGGCAGGAACGGGAAGGGATCGCCTATTCCGTATTCGATAGGAAGAGTTCGGAACAGTTGTTTTCCCGGTTCGAGTACGATACGGTTCTGGCGGTAACCAAATCTGTGGCCGATCGATTGGCTGAACTTTCCGGCAAGGTGGGGTTGGTCGGTTACTATGATCCGGACAGTGTATCCAACCTCGTGCAGTTTCGCCTCCGCCGTGCCTCGGGTTACTCGGCCCTTGACCTCCGGACAGTACTGGAAAACTTGCAGATCAAAAATGGGGGAGGACACCCGGGAGCCATCGGATTCCGCTTCCCAAAAGAAGAGGTGCAGGATTTCCCCCTTCTAGTTCAGGAGATCCTTGAAGGTATTCAGAACCTTCTATCCTGAGCGCGGAGGGCCTGACCCTATCCATTAATCTTTTTAGGCACCCCCCCGATCCTCCTGTAACTCAGATACTCATGCTCTAGCGGATCACCCAAAGGACGAGGACCGGGGGTTCGTTCCACCAGTTTCCATTCTTCCCGTTCCCACCGGGGGAACCACACATCCCCTGCAAAGGGTTGTTTCAGGATGGTGAGTTCCATTCGAATCGCCAGGGGAAGGAACTCTCCATACACCTCCCCTCCCCCGATAACCCACAACTCTTCTAATCCAAGTTCTTTCCCTAGCTTTGACACCGTGTCCAGCCCTCTACACACCTGGATTCCAGGTGCTCCGAACTCCTCCTTTCGACTCAACACGATATTGATCCTTCCCGGAAGCGGATGTCCGATGGAAAGGTACGTGTTCCTACCCATCACGACTCCCTTTCCCCAGGTAAGGGAGCGGAATCTCCTCCGATCCTCAGGTAGATCCCAGGGGATCCTTCCACCTCTCCCGATCACCCCATTGGAGGCGATGCATCCAATCAAAACGATTTCCACCGTCCCCTCCCGATCATAATTGACTTTCATAGTATTATTAATTAGGTTATCGGGATAGAGGACACCTATGACATTGTTGGATAAAGTGTGGGAACTCCACAAAGTCGCGACCCTGCCGAACGGTCAGGATCAACTGTTCATCGCTCTGCATCTGGTGCATGAGGTAACTTCTCCTCAAGCTTTTCAGATGATCGAAGAGCGAGGTCTCCCCGTTCTGTTTCCCGAGCGCACCTTCGCCACCTCGGATCATATCGTGCCAACCGACAGTAAAGCCCGTCCCTTTGCCGATCCCCTGGCCGAGGAAATGATGGCCGCCCTGGAACGGAACGTAAAAAAACACGGGATCAAGGCCTTCTTTCCAGGCTCGGGGCACCAGGGAATCGTGCACGTAATCGGTCCCGAACTGGGACTTACCCGGCCGGGAATCACCATCGCCTGCGGAGACTCCCACACTTCTTCCCATGGAGCCTTTGGGGCTCTGGGGTTTGGGGTGGGGACCACCCAGATCCGGGATATCCTCGCCACCGGAACCATGGCCCTGTCCAAACCAAAGGTTCGTCGGATAGAGGTCACGGGGAAGCTTCCCCGCGGGGTGTACGCGAAAGACATCATCATGACCATCATTGCCCGATTGGGAGTGAACGGCGGGTTAGGGTATGCGTACGAATACGCAGGCAGCGCAATCGAGGCCCTCGAAATGGAAGAGCGCCTTACCATCTGCAACATGAGTATCGAGGGGGGCGCCCGGGTAGGGTACGTGGAACCGGATGCAAAGACGATCCAGTACCTCCGTGGCCGGCCTTTTGCACCCAGGAACATCGACGAGGTGGCTCCCTACTGGCTCTCCTTCCGAAGCGATCCGAATACCCCCTACGATGACAGGGTCGTGATCGATGGGAATACCCTGGAACCCATGGTAAGCTGGGGGATCAATCCCGGGCAAGCGATACCCGTAAGTGGCCGCATTCCAAGCCCCGGCGAGCTACCCCCTGCGGAACGGGACACGGCGGAAAAAGCCTACAAACACATGAAGTTTTCCCCCGGAGAACCTATCGAGGGGAAACGGATCGACGTGGCCTTCATCGGATCCTGCACCAACGGTCGAATTACCGATCTACGGGAAGCGGCCCGCATCGTGCGGAACAGGAAAAAGGCTCCTCATGTCCGGGCGTACGTGGTGCCGGGTTCGGAACAGGTGGATGCTCAGGCCCGAAAGGAAGGACTGGACACCATCTTCCGGGAGGCAGGGTTCGAATGGAGAAGCCCTGGATGCTCCATGTGTTTAGCCATGAACCCCGACAGACTCCAGGGAGAGGAGATCTGCGCAAGTTCTTCCAACCGGAACTTCATAGGCCGACAGGGTTCCCCCCGCGGGAGGACCCTCTTGATGAGCCCCGCCATGGTGGCTGCGGCCGCCATTAGTGGAGAAGTCGTGGACATTCGTAAATGGGAGATCTAGCTATGGCGCACCCTAATCTCAAGAATTCCTCCGTCATCGAACACATCAGAGGTAGGGGGATACCTCTTCCGGAAAACGATGTGGATACCGATCGGATCATCCCCGCCCGGTACCTGAAGTTCATCACCTTCGAGGGGTTGGGAGCCTACGCCTTCTACGACGAGCGCTTCGATGAGCAGGGGAAGCCGAAACCGCATCCCTTCAATGACCCCAAGTACTCAGGCGCATCCATCCTTGTAGCGGGAACCAACTTCGGCTGTGGATCCTCCCGGGAACACGCGCCTCAAGCGCTCTATAGGGCTGGTATCCGGGCCATCGTGGCGCCTTCCTTCGCAGAAATTTTCGCGGGCAACTCCACCGCTATCGGGATGCCTACGGTAATGGTAAATCCTCATCATCTAGAAGCCCTCATCACACTGGTAACCCAGAATCCATCCACGGAGATTCAGATCGATCTGAAGAACAAAACCATCTCCACTTCCTCCGGATGGAGCTGCCCCCTGGAGATGAACGAAGGGTACCGGAAAGCCTTTCTGGAAGGAAGCTGGGATACCACCGCCGTTCTACTGTCCAATATCGACTCCATCCGAAAGAAGGCAGCGGAACTTCCCCCTCTCACCTAAGCTGCGCAAGAATGTCCTAGGACTTTACCGCCTTCGAAAAGGGGAGTATAACATATCCAAGTACATTCTTACGAAGGAGCGTATCCGTATGAAGATTCCTTTACGAAGCACAACTTCCACTGAAGGCCGAAAGATGGCGGGAGCTCGGAGTCTTTGGCGAGCTGCAGGCATGAAAGAATCCCAATTGGGGAAACCCATCATCGGGATCGCGAACTCCTTTACCCAGTTCGTACCTGGACATGTGCACCTCCACCAAATCGGGCAGGAGGTAAAGAAAATCATAGAAGATATGGGCTGTTTTGCCGCCGAGTTCGATACCATTGCCATCGATGATGGCATCGCCATGGGTCATGATGGAATGCTGTACTCCTTACCTTCCCGGGATCTGATCGCCGATAGCGTGGAGTACATGGCCAGGGCCCATACGGTAGATGCCCTTTTCTGTATTGCCAACTGCGACAAGATCGTGCCGGGAATGCTGATGGCTGCCATGCGGCTCAATATTCCCATGATCTATGTATCGGGGGGGCCGATGGAGGCCGGTGTGGTAAAGGGCAAGAAATACGATTTGATCGATGCCATCGTGGCGGGTTCGGACGATTCTGTATCGGATGAGGAACTTGCAGCCATCGAAGCCAATGCCTGCCCCACCTGCGGGTCCTGTTCGGGGATGTTCACCGCCAACTCGATGAACTGTCTGGCAGAGGCGTTAGGGCTTGCCCTTCCGGGAAACGGAACCCTCGTGGCCACCCACAAGAATCGGAAAAAACTCTTCGAACAAGCTGCCCGTATCCTGGTGGAGAATACCCGGCGGTACTACGAGCAGGGGGATGAAAGCGTACTTCCCCGCTCCATTGCGACTCGTAAAGCCTTCGAGAACGCGATGGCCCTGGACATTGCCATGGGTGGATCCACAAACACGGTCCTCCATATCCTCGCCATTGCCCGGGAAGCGGGTGTAGAGTTTACCATGAAGGATATCGACGAGATTTCCCGGAAGGTACCCTGCCTCTGTAAGGTGGCTCCCAGTTCTTCCTACCATGTGGAGGACGTACACCGGGCTGGAGGCATCCTGGGCATCATGGCAGAACTGGACCGGGGGGGCTTACTGGACCGCTCGGTGAAACGGGTGGATGCACCTTCGTTAGGAGATATCCTGCCAAAGTACGATATCATGAACCCGAAGGTTTCGAAGGAAGCCCTCGAACTATACCATTCCGCACCCGCCAGTTCAGGGAGAAACCTCACCCTGGCGTCGCAGGATTCCAAGTTCAAGGAACTGGACCGGGATCGGAAATCGGGCTGTATCCGCTCCATCCCCCATGCCTATTCCCCGGACGGCGGGCTCGCGGTACTATATGGGAATCTGGCCCGCAAGGGTTGTATCGTGAAGACCGCAGGGGTGGACCCTTCCCTCTTTACCTTCGAGGGACCGGCCAAGGTATACGAGTCCCAGGAAGAAGCCTGCGATGCGATTCTCGGGAACCAGATCAAACCAGGGGATGTGGTGGTGATCCGGTACGAAGGTCCCAAAGGGGGTCCAGGGATGCAGGAAATGCTCTACCCCACTTCCTTCTTGAAATCGAAGCATCTAGGCAAGGAGTGCGCCCTCATAACGGATGGACGGTTCTCGGGAGGAACAGCAGGGTTGTCCATCGGTCACGTGTCTCCCGAGGCTGCCTCGGGCGGTGAAATCGCCCTTGTTCGAAACGGAGACCGCATTCGGATCGACATTCCCACCCGATCCATAGAGCTCCTGGTGGATGAAAAAACTCTTGAAGCCCGCCGGAAAGAAGAGGAAGCTCGTGGTAAAAAGGCCTACAGGCCCCATAACCGGAATCGGAAGGTGAGTGCCGCTCTAAGGGCCTATGCCTACTTCGCCGCATCCGCGGATCTGGGGGCTGTGCGGGTAGTACCAGAGGAATAGTAACATCCATTCAAAGAGGGCAATGCATGTATCACCTGGAACGCTTTACCTTGCAGGAAGTATTCCTGAAAAGTACTACCGAATACGAATCATACCCCGCACTGGGGATGCTGGATGGTAAGATGTACACCTACCGGGAGGTAGGAATCCTGGTTCGCAGACTCATCCAGACACTAAAGACCCACTATGGAGCAGGTCCGGGATCACACATCGCCCTCATCAGCGAAAACCGCCCCGAGTGGCCCATCGCCTACCTAGCCGTTACTTCCCTCGGGGCGGTGATCGTTCCTGTGCTGACAGATTTTTCTCCTGAAGCCATTCGAAATATCCTTACCCATGCAGAGTGTACCCTGGCGATCCTGTCACCCAAGATGCAGGAGAAAATCGGCGCCCTCGAGGGAGTCCGGTACCTGAACATCCAGGAAATTGCCCCACCCGCTTTCCCTACCGAAGCCTCTAACGACCTTCCCCTCCCACTTGTGGAAGAAACCAGCCTGGCAGCCATTCTGTACACTTCGGGAACCACCGGACTTTCCAAAGGGGTGATGCTTACCCATCGGAATCTCGTCAGTAATGCCTTCGCCACTCGAACCATACTCCGAATTCACCCGGGGGACAGGCTCCTTTCGATCCTTCCCCTAGCCCATACCTACGAGTGTACCATAGGCTTCCTCGCCCCCTTCATACAGGGGGCCTCCATCACCTATTTGGACAAACCTCCCACGGCGAGTGTGCTCCTCCCTGCGTTGAAAAAAGTCCGTCCCACCATCATGCTCAGCGTTCCTCTCATCATGGAGAAGATCTATCGCTCCAGCGTGAAACCCAAACTGGAATCCCACAAGCTGTACGGCCACCCCCTATTCCGAAAACTCCTTATACGGATTGCGGGGATGAAGCTGAAGAAAACCTTTGGGGGTCGGATCCGCTTCTTCGGGATCGGGGGAGCCGCTTTGGCTCCCGATGTGGAGACTTTCTTGAAGGAAGCTCATTTTCCCTACGCCATAGGCTATGGACTGACGGAAACATCCCCCCTCATAGCCGGGTGTAATCCGCAAACTACCCATATCGGCTCTACAGGCTACCCGCTTCAAGGGGTGGAGGTGCGAATCCTCTCGACCGAAGGTTCGGGTGGGCCGGGAGAACTCCAGGTGAAAGGTCCCAACGTGATGGTAGGGTACTACAAGGATCCTGAAAGAACGAAGGAAGCCTTCACGGAGGATGGATGGTTCCGTACCGGAGACCTTGCCCAAAAAGACGAGCAGGGGCGAATCTACATTCGGGGCAGGTTGAAAACGATGATCCTGGGTCCCTCGGGAGAGAACATCTATCCGGAGGAAATCGAAGCCCTCATCAACCAGTCCAACTACGTGCAAGAGTCCCTCGTGTACGGAGATCCCGTGGGGGGATTGACTGCCTTGATTCAACTGAAGCCGGAAGTGCTGGAAAAGATAAAGGAAGACATCCGGCAGATGTACGGAGCCGCAGAGGACGAGGCAGAGGTATTCCGCCAGGCTCTGGAGGCCCGCTCGAAAGAAATCCTGGAATCCATCCGAAAAGAGGTGAATAGTCGCCTCGCTTCCTTTGCCAGGATCGGGAAAGCCTTGCTTCAGATCGATCCCTTCGAAAAAACGCCTACCCAGAAAATCAAGCGTAAGATACAGGAAAAACGATAGGAGCATGTCGCTCTATTGGATCGTCGAAGCAACGGGGAACCCGAGGTTCCCTGTACGGATCGCCATCGAACAGGAAGGGAACACACTCTTTGCCGTGCGGGCACAGGATGCCTGGCCTGTAGCCAACGGTCATATTTACTGTATCCGGGACCCTTCACCCAAGGAAGAACGGGATCTTTTTCGGGAAATCGAGCGGGTACCGGTTTTACAGTTCGATCGGTTCGGGAAAAGCCTGCGGATCACCCTGGACCGTCCACGCAAAAAACGATGCGAGTTCCTGATTCTGGAGAAGAAATACAAGCATAGAGAAGGAACCTACGAGCAGATTTTCTTCAAAACCCAAGCCGGAACTCTTGCTCACCGTTCCCGTTCACGGGTCGCTTTGCGACCCACAAACCTTCCCATGATCGTGGCAATCGATAATCAGGAACGGTACCCCTGGAAGTTCCCGCGAGCACAGGTGGAACGGCGAGCCCTTCCCGCTGGAGACTATGCTCTTCTGGTAAAGGAAAAAATACTGGGAGTGGTGGAACGGAAGAGCTATGAGAATCTTTTGCAAGATTTCGGGGAAATCGCTATCCTTCATCAGAAGCTTCGAGAGCTTACTACCTATCCTTACAGAGCGGTTGTGATAGAGGCTGATTATGGGGACTTTCTCGATCCCAAACGCTTGAAAGGCCGGTGGCCCCCCAGCCATGGATACCGGGTGCTGTCAGAGCTTCAGGTGATGCACCCAAACCTTCCCTTCATCTTTGCCCGGACTCGGAAAGAGGCAAACCTATGGACCTACGGATACTTCCGGGCCATCCTGAAACGGGTACAGCGGGAGGAGGAGAGGGTAGAACCTTTTATGGCGGCAGAGCCTTTTCCTGCGTATACTGCCCAGGAACGTCTGGAGGATCGGATCCTGACGATCCTTCAATCGAATAGGGAAGGACTAACAAGTAAAGAACTTCAGGCACTCTGTCCCGAAGCAGATTCCTCTCGTATTCGGTCTATTCTACAGTCCTTGAGGAAACGAGGTCTCGTTGAAAGTATCGGTTCCCGAGCCTCTACTCGGTGGATCTATCGAGACTCCAGCAGGAACGAACATTCTTGAATGGCCTTTACTGGTGAGAAAAATGTATTTGACAAACCTAAAATATTGGGTTATTCTAACGTTGGGTTGTTGGTACAATTAATAGAGCAAAGAAAAATTATGAGAGAAATGGAAGAGCTGAAAAGATCTCTCGATGCAAAAAGCCCTATTCCTCTCTATTACCAGATCGAAGAAAAGATCCGGGAGAAAATACAAACAGGTATCTATCTACCCGGACAAAAAATACCTTCAGAGACCGAACTGTATTCAATCCTGGGAGTTTCCAGGAACACGATCCGTAAAGCGTATCAGGATTTGTACGCTGAAGGGCTGATAGAAAAGAAGCAGGGGAAAGGAACCTTTGTCTGTGTCCCGAAGATTTCCCATAAATTCGTTACGGTAGTGAGTTTCACCCAGGAATTGATCGCCCGGGGGATCACTCCCACCTCCACCATACTGTCCCTTGCCGTACGGAAAGCGGATAACGACACGGCGGGAAAACTTCAGATAGCGGTCGGGGACCCGGTGATTTACATAGAACGATTGCGGTATGGCAATGGAAAACTGTTAGGGTACAACCTCAATCGGGTTCCGGAATCTCTCTGTCCCGGGCTCGATAAAGTTACCATCAAGAACGAATCACTCTACACCCTGATCGAAAAAAAATTTGGGCATACCGTCACCAAAGCCGAAAGAACTATGGAAACTATTCCCGCCGACCCTTTCATTGCACGTACACTCAATATCCAGGAAGGATATCCTGTACTGAAAATCCTGGGGATTGCCTTCAATCAGGAAAGGCGTCCCTTTGATTACTGCATTGAATATTACATTGATTGAGATTGGATGCGGCGTATGGCAAAACCTATTGTCGGTGTTATGGGCCCTGGAGAGGATGCCTCCCTTTCGGATAAGGAGATAGCCCATCAATTAGGTGCTCGGATCGCGCACCAGGGGTGGATACTTCTCACGGGGGGGCGAAACACGGGTGTAATGGAGGCAGCTTCGGAAAGCGCCCATGCGGCGGGCGGTATCGTTGTAGGGATTTTACCAGGAAAAGACAAAAAAGAAGCCTCCGCCCACCTCGATATCGCCATCCTCACGAATCTAGGAGAAGCCAGGAATGCAGTGAACGTACTGACAGCCGATGTCATCGTGGGAATCGGGATGAACCCGGGAACCGCTTCGGAAATCGCCTTCGCCATCAAAGCCGAGAAACCGGTTCTTCTTTTGAACTGTCCCCCCGAAGGAGTCGCTTTCTTTTCGTATTTGAAAAAGGTCTCACCTTTCTATCGGGGAGTCCTCCAGACTGTTCCATCGGTGGAGGAATGTATCGAGGAGATAGAAAAATTACTATCTTCTAACCCCATTTTAACAGAAGGGGAATATGGTGGATCATGAAGTTCCGTTGGAGCTTTTAGTAACATGAAACCTAGGAGGTTTGGTATGAAGAAAATTTGGGTTTTCCTCTCCATCGCGCTTTTGATCGGTGGGTTGCCCCTCTGGGCAGGCGGCAAGAGCGAAGCTCCCAAAGCGGCTGCTCCGGCAGTGGCAGTGGAGCTTCCCGGTCCTGAGCTGTACCCTGGCGAGAAGGATCTGTACGCCAAAGCGGCGGCAGAAGGGATGGTGGTTTCCTTCGATACGGGTCCCACCTGGGCGAACTGGAAGAAACAGTTCGATACCTTCTCCAAGCGGTATCCCCTCGTGCAGATCGTATACAACGATCTAGGTTCCGCCGCAACCGTGGTGGCCCTGGAAAAAGCCCGCAACCGGCCACAGGCGGATACGGCCTACTATTTTGCCGCCTCTGCCATCGATGCGTACAAAAAAGGACTCCTCGAGCCCTTTACTCCGGTGAACTTCGACAAGCTCCCCGCTGTGTTCAAGGCTGAAAAGGGTGAATGGTTCACCATCCATCAGTTGGTCATCGCTTTCTTGGTGAACAAGAAACTGGTGAAGAATGTTCCCCAGACTTGGCAGGATCTGCTGAAACCCGAGTATGCCAACTCCATCGTGTACCTGGATCCTCGCTCCACGGGGCAGGGGCAGGTATTGGTTTTTGCGGCAAACTTCGCCAACGGGGGAACCATGGACAACGTGAAACCGGGAATCGAATACCTGGGTAAACTCCACAAGGCGGGGAACGTTCTTCGGGTGGAAGGCACTACTCCCTATGCTAAGTTCCTCAAGGGGGAAATTCCCATCTATATCGGGTACGAGAACGATGGACTGAAGGCCAAGTACCTCGATGGAATGGGGGACGATGTAGCCGTGGTGATCCCCAAGGAGGCCAGTGTGGCCGCTCCCTACGCCATCAGCCTGGTGAAAGGGGCTCCCCATCCCAATGCGGGCAAACTCTGGCTGAACTGGACCATGTCCGATGCAGGACAGACGATTTTCGCCGAAGGATTCGTCCGCCCCTCTGTGCCGACCGTGAAGCTACCCCAGGAGATCCTGGACAAGATGCCTCCCGCTCCTCAGGTGATCCCTCTGGATTTGTACAAATCGGCCGAAAAGAAAGCGGAAGTGGACAAACTGTGGGCCGAAGCGGTGCTGGGCAAATAACAGTGCGACATGGGTAAACCATTCTTTTCTTCTCCGGGAGGGTACCTTGCCCTTACCCTCCCGGGGGTATTCCTCCTGACGGGATTTTTCATTCTTCCCCTCCTGGTGGTACTGGTTACCAGCTTCGTGGAGGGGGGAGGAGACGCTTTCTTAAGGCTCTTGCAGGATCCCTTGTTTTACCGCGGGTTATGGGGAAGTCTGGTATTGAGTTTTTCCGCTTCCTTTGTATCGTTGGTATCGGGCTTTCTCATCGCCCTGCGGATGGTCAAACTCTCAAGCCGGGTACGGAATTCCCTGATGCTCCTCATTTCCCTTCCCCTCACCTTTTCGGGGATGGTAGTGGCCTACGGGTTCATACTTACCTTCGGCAGGGCAGGGTTTTTTACGATCCTTCTCTCCTATGTGGGAGTGGACCCGGTGGCTTTCTCCCGATTCATCTATAGCCCCGTGGGCTTGTCCTTCGCCTACTGTTACTACCTGATCCCCCGGGTTGTCTTCAACCTGCTACCCGTGCTGCTGAACTTCGATACCCGGAAACTGTTGGCTGCCGAATCCTTTGGGGCAGGGAAAATGCGGCAGATCTTCGAGATTCTCCTCCCGGAAATTCTGCCTGCCATCGTTTCCTCCTTTTGTCTGGTGTTCTCCGTAGCTTTCGGGGCCTATGGCACCGCCCTGGCTCTCACAGGTACCCAGCTCAATATCCTTCCCCTCCTCCTGTACAGCAAGATCAGTGATGTAGGCTCCGATTTCCCCCTGGCCGCCGCTCTATCCGTGGTGCTCCTCAGTGTGGGCACCCTCGTGATGTCAGCGGGTGAACTGTTCGCCACCCATCGCAAGGAGGTGCATGGATGATCCTTTTCCTCTATCTGGTGTACCTCCTCCTCCCCATGGCCCTTTTGTTCCTGGGATCCTTCGGGGAAAAATGGACCAACACCCTGTTGCCGAAGGGATTTACCTTCCACTGGTACATGGACGTTGCGATGGACCCTAGTTTCCAACGAGCCTTTTTCGTGAGTCTCTTGGTGGCTCTCCTTACCTGCGCCATCGTGGTACTGATTGGAGTACCCATGGCCTATGGAATGGAGCGTGGAAAATTCAAACGTACGCAATTCTTCACCCGGCTCCTTCAACTCATGCCCATCGCAGCCCCTCCCATGGTGGTCGCATTCGGTTACATCATCCTATTTTCCTCCGATGCGTTCCCCTACCTGGGAACCACCTGGCTCCTGATTCTAGGGCATGTGGTTTCCACCCTTCCCTATATGGTGCAAACCCTCATTGGGGATATCCGGCACCTTGGGTTGGTGCAACTGGAACAGGCGGCCGATTCATTGGGAGCCAGTTTCCGGCAACGGTTCCTCCATGTGGTGGTGCCTACCCTGCGACACAGTATCCTTTCTGGACTCTTTACCGTGGGTGCCCTATCCATCGGAGAGTTCCAGTTGAGCAACCTCATAGCGGGTTTTCTGAATCGAACGTATCCCATCGTGCTCCTACAGTCCTTCTACAATGCCTCCGGATTTGCCTGTTCCGCTACGGTAGTACTCCTTCTGCTTTCCACCGTGGCCTCCTTGCTCGGTACAGGAGCACCCACAGGCACTTTCACTGAAAGGAAGAAAGCGTTATGAAGATTAGCCTTCAGAAGATTACCTTTACCTATCCCCACACTCCCTACGGAGTGTTCGACATCGATCTAGAAATTCAGGAAGGCGAGCTTTTAGCCGTGATCGGGTCTTCCGGGTCTGGGAAGACCACCATCCTGAAACTGATTGCCGGTTTTGAGCATCCCCAAAAAGGAACCCTCCTGTTGGGAGATCGGCCGGTGCAGGACCTTCCCCCTTCCCGAAGGAACCTGGGAGTGGTGTTCCAATCCTACGCCCTGTTTCCCTTGATGACGACTGTGGAAAATGTGGCATACCCCTTGAAGGTACGGGGAGTCCCGAAAGAGGAACGTCTAGGGAAAGCCCTCGAGATGATTCGCAGGGTGGGACTGGAAGCCTTTGCCGATCGGTACCCCTCTACCCTTTCAGGGGGCCAGCAGCAGCGGGTTGCCCTTGCCCGGGCTCTAGTGTTCCACCCCAACGCGTTACTGTTGGATGAACCTCTCTCTGCTCTGGATGCCAAACTCCGTATCGAAATGCGGGATGAAATCAAGAACCTCCAGCGCCAGAATGGAATCACCACCATTCACGTAACCCACGATCAGGAGGAAGCCCTTTCCATTGCGGACCGGGTAGCCTTTCTGAAGGATGGCCACCTCGTACAGGTAGACACTCCCAAGAACCTGTATGACCACCCCAAAACCCTCGAAGTGGCCCAATTCGTGGGACGGTCCAATCTGGTTAGGGTTCGGGTAGCGGAACCGGACAAGATCGAGACTCCTTTCGGTGTGATACCCTGCTCTACCAAAGGGTTTACGCCAGGGGAAACCTGCGTGGCCCTAATCCGACCGGAAACGATCCAGCTGTACCCATCCCTGGAAACGGCTCCTTCACAAAGCGGTGTTTCCGTGTTTCCCTGCAAAGTGGTACGGGACCGCTTTCTGGGCCCTGTCCGCCGCCTGGATGTAGAGATAACGGGGTATACCCTGGAAGCGGAAACCATGTGGCGAGGAGAAATCGGCGCCTGCATGATCAAACCAGAAGCCCTCAGGTTGTTTCCTTATCAATCAGAAAAAAGAATTTGACAAAATACTAATCTAATTCTTAAAATCTAAGAGTATCATTCAATAAAATTAAAAATCATACAAAAACACACATAGGAGGCTTGTATGAAAAAATCTAAATTAGCATTATTTATCCTACTCTTCATTTTTTCTTTCAGTCTGACCTTTGCAGGTGGAAAGCCCGAGGCGGAAAAACAGGCGCCTAAATTAGTCCGATTAACATTTTACTATCCAGTTGGTGTAGCAGGGCCGTTAGCACGAGTAATAAACACTTATGTTGAAGAGTTTAATAACACTAACAAAGGTATAGAAGTTGTTCCGGTATATTCTGGCGACTATGATCCCACAATGCAAAAGGTTCAAACGGCTGTTATGGGCGGAAACCCGCCAGATATTTTTATTGTAGAAATTTCAGAACTCCCTACTTTATTAGCAATGAACGCGATTGAGCCGCTAAGTAAATACGCTACCAAAGAGTACCTTGCTGATTTTTTTCCAGCTTTTCTTGAAAATAGTTACGATGAAAAAGGGGAAATTTGGGGTATTCCATTCCAGCGAAGCACTCCAGTATTTTATTGGAATAAAGAACACTTCAAGGAAGCAGGTTTAGATCCTAATAAACCTCCAAAGACATGGCAGGAATTGAAAGAATACGCGAAGAAACTGAACCAGCCTGGTAGATTCGGAGTTACCATTTCAGGGGGCTGGAACGACTGGTTATTTGAGGCTTTTTGCAGACAAAATGGTATTGAACTAATAAGCTATCTGAAAAGAAAAATAAATATTAACGATGCCAAAGCTATAGAGGCTTTGGAATTCTGGGTAGATCTAACTCATAAAGAAAAGGTTGCTCCTCCTCACAGCACATGGGCATCTACACCCCCCGATTTTGTCGCAGGAAAAACCTCTATGCTCTATCATTCTACGGGGATACTAAGTTTCCTGAAGAATTCTGCAAAATTTGAGTTTGGAGTTGGTTTTATGCCGGCAAATGTTTCCTATGGAGCTGAAGTGGGTGGTGGTAATTTGCACATAGGGAAAGGGATACCTGAAGCAAACAAACAGGCGGCTTGGAAATTCATCGAATTCTTGACAACTCCCCAAATGGCTGCACGTTGGAGTAGGGATTCGGGCTATGTAGCTGTCCGCATGTCTTCCTATGACCTACCGGAAATGAAGGAGCATACCACTAAGCATCCCGAATACCTGGTTGCAAAAGAACAATTAAAGTATGCACATGGGAAGATGATGACTCCTGTATTCCAGAAAGTACGGGAAATCTTAAAAACCGCTTTGGACGAGGCTACAGCAGGAAAAATAGAACCAAAAGCTGCTTTGGATAGAGCTCAGAAACAAACCGAACAACTCCTTGCAGACTGGCTAAAAAAATGATCTACAAAGAGGGGGGGGTAGTTTTCACTACCCCCCTTTCCTTACTCACATTCTCCAAGGAGAACACTGAATGGCAACAAAGAGACAAAGGTTTCTCCGTATTCTTATCCCTTATTTTTATCTATCTCCGAGCATTATTTTTCTCATTCTATTTACTTACTGGCCCGTTATAAACTCCGTATACTTGAGCTTATTTAGGCATAGTGTCTTAAATCCTATACCCATATTTACTTGGTTAGGAAACTATGAATCGATCTTAAAAGAAGAAATCTTCCCAACTGTTTTAAAAAATACTCTAATATATGCAATAGGTACAATTCCCTTCACAATGTTTTTAGCATTTAGCTTGGCAGTATTAATTAATGAAAAAATTGGATGGCTTAGAAATATCTATCGGGTCAGCATGTTCTATCCGACCATGATTCCTATGGCAGCAGCAGGAATGCTGGCAGTATGGTTATTCAATCCAGGCATTGGGTTAGTAAACTATTACCTGGGGAAACTAGGTCTTAAAGGTCCACAATGGCTCTATAGTATGGAATGGGCATTACCTGCAATTATGATAACAGCGATATGGAAAAATTTTGGATACTTCATGATTCTCTTTTTAGCCGGACTTCAAAATATCAACAAAGAGCTATACGAAAGTTCTGAACTTGAAGGGGCTGGATTCTTTCAGAAACTACGTTTCATTACGATTCCTCTCCTGGGCCCCACTACTGTGTTCGTAATCATTGTAGGAGTCATAACATCCTTCCAAGTTTTCGACTTAGTACATATCATGACACAAGGCGGACCAGCAGATCAGACGAATGTAATTGTTTATTTCATCTATCAGTATGCATTTAGATTCTGGGATATTGGGAAGGCGTCCGCTTTGACCGTACTGTTCCTTATTGGTTTACTTACTTTTATCATTATGCTTGTACGGAACATTGAAAGGAAAGTACACTATGAAGTTTAAGCTTACTAATATAAAAAATTATTTTAAACGTAACCTCCATCGGCTTGCTATACATTTACTATTGACCAGTGTAGGCATTCTGACAGTTGTTCCTTATTTTTGGTCCTTATCCACATCCCTGAAAAGAAGAGAAGATGTCTTTACTACTCCCCCTCGTTGGTTTCCGATACCTCCCACAATTGAGAATTATTTGGAAGTGTTTAAACTAGCACCATTTGGAATCTATCTGGTTAATACAATAATTGTTGTATTAGGAATTTTGCTCCTACAAATCTTTATGGCTACTACGGCTGCTTATGCATTCTCAAGGTTAAATTTTAAGGGGAAAAATTTTCTTTTCATTCTTTTTTTGATTCAAATGATGCTCCCAGTTCATGCTATCATTGTTCCTAATTATCTAATGATTAAGAATCTTGGGGTGCTAAATACTAGAATCGCCATGATGCTTCCTTTTTTTGCCACAGGATATGGCACATTTTTACTCAGACAGGCTTTTAAGCAGGTTCCTAGAGATTTTGAAGACGCTGCATTAATCGATGGGTGTTCTAGCCCTCAAATCATTATTAATGTCCTCATGCCTATGGCAAAAGCGACTTATGTAGCCTTCTCTCTTATAAGTATCGTAACCCATTGGAACGATTTCTTCTGGCCTTTGGTTGTAACCGATACTCCTCAAGTACGAACACTGACTGTAGGACTTGCTATGTTCGTACAACAGGAAAGCGGTGCGGATTGGACATTACTGATGGCTGCTACGATCTTTGTGACAGCTCCCCTGTTGATTCTATTTATCGTATACCAGCGAAAATTCATTGAAAGCTTTATGTCAGCAGGGTTGAAAGGATAAAGAAGGAGTATATATATATGGATTACGGAATCAGTACCTGGAGTTTTCTTGCTAGTGAATCTGGGGAAAAAGATCTTACAACAATCATTCAAATCGCAAAAGAAAATGACTTCGGTTTAGAATTATGGCTTGATTGGACTGTGGATCCTGGAATTTTTAACAAGAAATATCGAAAACATCTAAAAGAAGTTCTTGCGAGCTTGAAGAATCTTTCCTTGCACAGCAGCTTACTTTATAAATCTAATAAAAAAGTAATCTTCGATGAAATAGATCTTTGTTCAATGATAGATGCGAAGATGATTGTGTTTCATCCTATTTCCTTTGGATTCCCTGCAGGTACAGGAGATTTTTTGATAGATCTCGAAGGGGCTGGCTCTGCATGGGATCTTCTTTTTAGTGCTGTGGAATATGCTTCGAAAAGATCTGTCAAAATCTCTTTAGAAAATGGACCACTAAATCTTCTCATCGAAGCATGTAAAAATGTATCGTCGAAGATCGGTAATGAAGCTTTTGGGATCTGCCTTGATACCTGCCATGCACAGATGCACCTCCGAAAGTATCAGAATCCTTTGCATAGGTACCTTTCAGAATTACACGCCTATATTACTCATATACATATTTCAGACTGCATGGGCGAGTTCGATGATCATCTGCCGCCTGGAAAAGGAACTATCGATTGGAAAGATTTCTTAATACAATTGAACAACATAGGATATAAAGGTACAATGATCCTGGAAATTAAAGACGAGTATCCTTTTGAATGCGCAAAAGTTACCCGTAATTTTCTAGAAAAACAGTTAGATGGAAAATGACTTTTATTATTTTAATACTCCTCCTTTCTATTACTGTACCTTTTTCTTTTCCCCAATCCTTCACTGTACAGGGAGAGGTCCGGTTCGAAAGAAGGGGCACGGTGTTCGTTGCCCTGGTGGATAAAGAGAGTTTCCGGCAACCCGAAAAAGGAATCGCCTACCAGGTGTTTCCCCCTCTACCAGAGGGGCAGGAGAATCCAGGAAAAAGTTCTACCTTGAGCTTTTTATTCCAGGAGGTTCCTGCTGGAACCTACGCCATCGTAGGCTTTGTGGATACCAATGGGAATGGTAAACTGGATACGGGGTTATTTGGTCCCACGGAGCCGTGGGGAATGAGTTTTCGTGCCTCAAGGCCCCTTTTCAGAGCCCCCCGTTTCGAAGAAGTCTCCTTCACTGTACCAGAGGAAGTCCGCTACTTCAGCATTGAACTACAGAAATGATGGGACACACCCCGCCTTATTCAATAATTTATCCCTCTTATGTCCTCGATAATTTTCTGAATAGCCCGAGAAGCTGTCTCCCAGAGCATTTCAGGGTGATACTTGTAGGATGGTAGCACTTCCGAGATGAGGGCCCCCGCGTAACCGATTTCCCGCAAGGCAAGGCACACTTCCTTCCAGTTCACATCCCCCTCGAAGATGTCACAGAATCCCGAAAGGCTTCCTACAGAAACCTTATAGTCCTTCAAATGTACCGCCTTGATCCAGCTTCTCAAGGTACGGATCCAGTCTTCCGGGTATCCCCCGCCATACAGACAGTTGGCGACATCGAAGTGACATCCTACCGCAGGGCTTCCCAGTTCTTCCAGGAATCGATGGAACTCTAGGGGACTCAGGAGAAACTTGTTAGGCACGTTCTCGAGGGCCAGGATCACCCCGTTGGATTCCGCTTTTTTAGCCAGATCCCCGATAACCTCCTGTACCCGGTGGTACACTTCCCGATAGGGAAGGATCTCCACGTCAGGGGAAAGAATCGAGTTGTCCACCGCGCCGGGAATGGTTAGGATGGTAGGGGCACCGAGGCAGGATGCGATCTCGATCAACCGTTCCAGAGCCTGAATCCCTCTCCTTCGTTTTTCCGGATCCCGACTGGAGATGGGAGTTTTCCACTGCTGACGGGAATACACGGAAACGATTCGGACTCCCGCCTGTTGAGCGCAGGATTTCAATTCCTGCAGGGTAGATAGAGAACAATCCAGCTCGAACTGTCCGTCAAAGTTTACCTCGATCCCTTGGTAACCGCTTCTAGCGGCGGCCTCGATGCATTCACGCCAGTCCATTTCCGGCGGAAAGCAGCGGAGAGAAGTGGAGTTTATCAGTTCCATCGTTTCCTCTTTTTAATTTAGTACCGGGTAGTCCAGGCTTCCCGAGCCGGAAGGAAAATCAACCATCGAAGCCCGAGGGAGGCAAAGGGTTTTAATTCCAGTTCTCCGACTTTCTTGCTAAAAGGATGGTATTCTGCTTCCAGTAGTAGACGGGAGTCCTTTCCCAGGGCAAATCCTATCCCCCCACTGAGAGCTACTTCGACGAAGAACTTGCTATTGTCGGAAGAATTGGCCCAATCTACCCCTAACAGGGCTGCTATCGTGTACTTCAGGGGGCCTCCATCTGAAAAAAACCTAGGGCCGATAAGAAGAAGAAAGGAATCGAGGGATTCCTTTGAAGCACTATCCCATTCTCCCTCCACTCGTCGATACTCGAGTCGTAGATCCGCACTGGTGGAAGAGCTGTTCTGAGTCGGTACTGGAAAAGTCCCCAGCCCTAACTGGATCAATTGTCCATTCCTCTGTTTAGTATCTTGCTTCTGAAACGAAAATTGAGGAGCAAACCCTCCGAAGAAATAGAACCAGCTAGAGGAAAAAGAAACTAAACGAGGGGTCTTTATATGAACCTCGACTTCATCGGTTGCGGGGAAAATTGTTGTCGTCGCCACCACCAAGATGCTCGACGCAAAAACAAACCTCAAGACAGCTCTTAGAGAGATCATGTAAGCTCCTCCTCTCAAACATCTACTCTAAATACTCTATAAAATACTCTATATATCGAGATCTTGTATTTTGTAAACCGGAAAGACTGTTCAGCCCCACACCCCATACCGTTTAGCTGCTTGAAGGAGAATGTAACCGCCATAGAGGATAATTCCCAATCCTCCCGCATGTAGGGGAAGCCTTTTCTGCATTCGATCCCATGCGGCCGATAAAATCCACATGCCCCCCATAAGATACCAACCCGTTCGATCGTGGAACCGAAGGATCCCGGTAGAAAACCGATAGGGAAGAGGCCAGAGGAGGTAGGTTCGGTAGGAGGTGAGAAGGTCCAGCCCCACATGCATCACCATTCCGCCCAATCCCCAGAGAAAGATCCTCCTCTTGGAAACCTGGGGGAATCGCTTGCCTATGATCCAGGTGAGTAGGAATGCCAGGAGGATTATGCCCCACACCGAATGAGTGGGGCCCCGATGGTATTCCCGGTAGGTTGTCCATCCTCCCAGAAGGAAAACGATATCGATATCGGGCAGCACAGAACCAACCAACACAGCCCAACGGACCGCCTTCTGAGTAGCAATGGTTATATCTCCAGATGGTACGGCATTGCCGGTCTCTGTAAAATTCTGCCCTGTAGGTCCTGGTGTTTGTGTAATGCGGGCTTCGTGGAAAGGTGCATTCTTTGGTCTGTACAGGTGCCCTACTGTGACGCCGCTGAGCACATGGGTAAGGATATCCATGGGTAAACAATACTCAGGATTTAACCACAAGAAAAGCGGAACCATGGTGTCCGAGATGCCTTCCTCTCCCCCATAGAGGGCGCTTCCTGTTTCTGTAAGCCAGAGTTCCCTCTCCTTCACCAACTTTTTCAATCGTTGGGCATACCGCTCCCTTTCCATGAAGTGGGTTCCCCGATAATGGGCCAGAATGCAGATGCGGGTCCCACTGACTGTGCTTCGGGATGGAGTTCTTCCACCAAATGGGAGAAAAGGTAAAAATCCTCAGCATAAGTTGCTTCCACTGCTTTTTCTTCAACACCAACTGGTAGTCCACTACGGGTTTAGAAGGCACCGGTTCCTTTTTTTTCAGCGCGTAGTATACCCGATCTGCCTCCGTGCCCCTCACCCGAAGATAGGCGGGGGAAAGGTAGGATGCCCATTTCAGCAGGCTGTAGGCAGGCTTGAGGTTTACCAAAATATACCCCTCATCCCGAAGGGAATGCTCGAATAAGGAAGGCCGAAACAGGGGGCCCACATCTCCATGGAAAAAGGAAACATGGATGCGTTCGGTCCAAGGGCCTTCCAGGAAAATGGAAACGAGAGCAGGAATCCAGAGAAAAGGATTTAGGGGAAAGGTTCTCGAAATGATTCCTGGGTGGTTTATCTGCAATACCGGTATTCCCGCCCGTTTACCCGCGTTCCACTGTTTCCGGTGAGGGATAGTAGGCATCTTCCATGTTTCTCCTAAGGAAGCGAATGGCTTCTATCGCCTCCGCACCGGATACTAACCCCGCATGCACCAGCCACGTCCCTACCACCAGGCCGGTGCGGCCGTGCCCTCCCCAGCAGTGGATGTACACCGAGTCCCCCCGTTGCAGGCTGGTATCGATGAAGCGGTGTATCTCCTGCATTGAACTTTTCTCTGCCGTACCCCCATCGGGAATAGGAAACCTTCTTACCCGTACTTCCTTTCCCCTTTCGGCCGCCAGTTTTTCTATCCATCGATGGTACGGTTTCAAG
>Ga0078972_1000678_pt1 | contig 139652 bp, 124 predicted proteins | sample YelNatPaOPGAMG01_FD_67568 | JGI IMG/M metagenome (GOLD analysis project Ga0078972, IMG submission 67568) | Hot spring thermophilic microbial communities from Obsidian Pool, Yellowstone National Park, USA - OP-RAMG-01 (SPADES assembly) (version 2) | ecosystem: Environmental > Aquatic > Thermal...
GCTATGCTTATGCTTGAACTTTTTTTCTGCAGAGAGGAACATCCTCTAAGATTTCTAACCCAGTATAGGCAAAAGCTTCTCTCACCTTCCTCGTCGTGAAGAACGAGGTTTTCAGTTATAACTGAGGGTTCTATGCTCTTTATGATTTTTCTCGTTTTCAATCGGTTTCATAGAAAACGCCATTAAGGCTAATCTGCTTGTTGCCCACCTTTCATTTTTTCCAACCAAATCTTTAATATTTCGCATTTAATTGGAGATGGGTCTTTATCGGCTTCGCACTCTTTCAAGTATTTGCACATGAAACAGGGGATCTCAGAGACTGTGTTTAGAGAAACAGGAAGCGGTGGAGTTTTTACCTTATAAGGATAAACGAATAGCTCCTCCTTATTTCCCTGCTTTACTTTGACAAGCTTAACCATCCTGCGCTTTGCCAGATGAGTCAAAAGCTCATCGATTTCCTTGTCTTCGACTTTAAAATACTTCATAAGGTTCTTCGCAGAAATACCGCTTGTCCCAGAAGCATCAACGATCTTCAGCAATTCTTTTTGCAAAGCTTTACCGTCCGAGGATCCCTTCAAAACACTTTCACCTTAATTTCAGCAACGCGCCCCCGTGTTAATTTTATGCATATCATATTATTGATGAGGGGGATATTAAATATGAACTATCCTATACTTTTTTAGATGAATTCCTGCTTCACTGGTCATATTTTCTGCAGGCTTAATACCAGGAGAGGAGAGCCGAACTTTGCTTTCTGGAAGAATTGATGTCCAAAATTTGCTAGTCTACGAATGGCTAGAGTTAAACCTTTGTTAGCCAGACTTTTATTTTAGTATAAGAAAAAATTCTACTCATAGTTTAACTTTTAGGAATACGAACTGTTAAGAAAAAGGGGGCACTTTCGCGTTTTAAGAGCCGAAGTTCCTCTTTCTCTTCTGATAAGAGCGAATAGCTCTCCATAAATCGATTTTCCTAAATTCTGGCCAATATACGTCAGTGAAATATAGCTCGGAATATGCGCTCTGCCAAAGGAGGAAGTTGCTTATCCTCTCCTCCCCGCTAGTCCTTATGATCAGGTCTGGGTCCGGAGATTCCTTTGTGAAAAGATATTTGCTTACAAGCTCTTCGTTTATATTTTCGAGTTCAATAGCACCTCTTTTGTAATCGGTTGCTATAGATTTTATAGCTTCAATTATCTCATACCTTCCACCGTAGCATACCGCTATGTTGAGTATTCTATCTCTATGGTGCGATGTGACTTCTTCTACCTCTTTTGCTAATCTGCATATGTTTTCAGGCAAAAGTTGGTAGTTTCCTATTACTCTTACTTTTACCCCGTTTTCAAATATTCTTCTATCTACCTTGAGATTTTCCAGGGCCTCTGCTAAAAGGGAGAAAATGTTTTCTTTCTCCTCTTTACTTCTCTTCAAGCAATTTTCTGTGGAAAGGACGTAGATCGTTGCCGTTTTTATGCCAAGCTCCCATATCCATTTTAAAACCTCTTGAGCTCTTTCGTAGCCTGCTCTGTGGCCGATGAAATACTCTAGGCCCTGCTTTTTTGCCCACCTTCTATTACCATCGGGGATTATAGCTATGTGCTGTGGCATCGGCTTTCCCTTTATTTGGTTCCACAGGTATTTTTCGTAGAGGTAATATACTGGCTTCATCGCTTCGATTATAAATCGCTCTTTTTTCTCCAAAAGCAACACTCTCGCGCGTGAAAACTGCCAAATATAATTGTTATTTTTAATTAGTTCAAATAAAGAAATATAGTTTTTCTTTAGTTAGAGCGAACACTTTAAAAACCCACATCGAGAATGAATTTAGTGATTCGGTAGAGGGATCTAGATGGGGATATATCAAGATAATGATACGAGGAAGCCTAGCGGGGGTAAAAAGAAGAGGAACTATAAGGTTAAGAGGAAGGCTCTCTTCGGTGGTGCTACACTCGAAACTAAGTTAGCTCCGTCGGATGAAAGAGTGAAAGAGAGAGTAAGAGGCGGAGGTTTCAAAATAAGACTAAAGAAGGTAAGCAAAGCTGTGGTTATTGACAAGACGGAAAACAAAGTTAAAGTTGAAAGAATATTGCGTGTGCTAGAAACTCCCAGTAACAAGGAATACGCGAGGAGAGGGATAATCACTAAAGGGACGATAATCGAAGTTGAGTCCGGAAAAGCTAAAGTGATCTCTAGGCCAGGACAGGACGGCATCGTAAACGCAATACTTATGAAATGAAATTTGTTTCATAAAGATACATACAGGGCAAACATAGATGGAGAGCACCAGAAAGCTAATCGGTAAGAAAATAGTTGTTTACCCCTCTTACCTCGACTTTTACGATTCAAAGACCCAAGGCAGAAAAGTTTCCCGCTCTTTTTCTGTGCAGAGACCCACAGCTAAAGAGATTTACTCCGCAGCAGAGCGTTTAGGTCTCAATCCAGTGATAGAGAAAAAGAAATATCCAAAGGCATGGTGGGAGGAAACGGAAAGGGTTATAGTGAGTAAATCCGTAAGCAAGAGGGAGACGCTCAAGATGATCGCTGCTGAGATAAAAAAGATGAGAGGAAGTTGACCTCAGATTCGAATATTTTGAAAACGTTCGGATTGACTTTTCTTTAAAAATACACGGATAGAATAAGGAGTTAAGAAGTTACTTATCTGACCTCCTCCTTGCCCCTAAAAGGGGCAAGGCTTGTCGTTCATTTGGTCAGGTTATTTATAAATGTATCCATGGGTAATATTCTATATTGGAATTTGAAAATTATTTTCCGTAAGAGAATTAGAAAATTTGCCAAATATTGCTTAATATGGTAATACCAATCAAACCTGTTTTAAACCAAAAAATATAGTATATGTGAACAGCGGTGCCTTCTATGAGATTAGCGGGTAAAGTGGAGAGGGCTATCGATAATAAAAAGTTCCTAATAAGAATCGAGGGGGAAGAAATACCGCAGATCGGCGACGTTATACTTTCCCCAGATTTGAGACCTATGGGTAAGGTAGTTGACATTTTGGGGAATGTAAAGTCCCCACTTGCTTTAGGCGTTACTCTGAGGGAAGATGTAGATGCTATTAAACTTATAGGAAAAAAAGTACATTTCTCAGGCTCTCTTCAGAAAAGGCCCGCTCGGAGGAAGAAATAGAATGTCAACCAATTTAGATGATTATAGACATCAATGCTCTGATATAATAGTAGACCATGAAAGAGGAGAAATTATCTGTAAGTCGACAGGAGAAGTTATAGGAAGCTTGCTGGACTCTGGCCCAGAGTGGAGGGAGTTTTTAGATGGAGAAGGGAAAGCCAGGTCAAGAGTTGGATCACCTCTCACTAAGTCTATGCACGATTATGGAATCTCCACAACGATCAGTGAGAGAGACATAAGAAGGCTGAAGTACTCCCAGCGAATGAAGATGTACAACCTCAGGAGAAGGATGGCTTCTACAAGAATGAGGAAAAGCAAGAGGATGATTGATGCTTTGACTATACTTAGGCAAGAGGTTTCTAGGCTGCAGCTTCCTCAGCTCGTGTTGGAAAATGCTGCTATGCTAATTAGGAAGGTTGTGGAAAATGGCCTCGGAAGAGGGGAAAAGATCAAATCTTATATAGCTGCAGCAATTTACATTTCATGCAGGCTGTCAAAGATACCAAAGTCTTTCGCCTCCATAATAAGCGCTCTAGAAGTTGAAGAGGAAAGTGCCAGATATGCGTATAGGAAGTTGGTGGAACTCAGTGGAGGAAAAATAAATGCTAGGGTGTACAAACCAATTGAATATGTCCCTACATTCGTTAAGAAACTCAACCTTGGTCCGGGAAGCGAAAAATTGATGTACAGACTTTCCAAAGCAGTGGAGAAAACTCCCATGCTGCAGGGGAAATCTCCTATAGCAGTTGCTGCAGCAATAGCTTATGTTTCTTCCGCAATTATGGGAGAAAAGAGAAACCAAAGAGACATCGCATCAGCCTTTGGAACATTTACAGATGTAGCTGTCAGAAATAGGTATAGAGATATAGTGGATAACTTATATATCGAGGTAATGCTCTGAGTTTTTACTTTTCTATATACTTCCTTTCGATGTAAGTTATCGCTATGGTCAAAAGCCCCGCGGCTCCCACGCCAATTAATAAAATGCTGATGAACCCTGAGGCGAATACTGCCGACTTGAGAATTTCCAAGGTTGTATTTCCCTCGGCCCGAGAGAGAGCATCTCCCAGCCTCATAAAGGCTATAATAAATATCAGTGTGAGGATCATCCCGATTATATCCCTCCAAACCTTGATGCTTCTGTTTATTAGCTTAATGATCCCCTTTCCTATCAATACAGAGAAAACGCTTAGCCCGAAGACTGGGGAGGAGTTCTCTATTGCGGCCCCAACTCCATAGATCGTCTGTGCTGATGATAGAGTGTAAAAGAAAAGAATTGCCCCAATAACCACGAATATCGTTGCTACAGTCGATGAAACGAACATGATCGGGCTGCTTGCCCAATATTCATATATCATTTCCTCTAGATTAAATCCCCTTACGATCATCGCACCGCTTATAATAATACCTATTACCAGAGTAGCGTACTGTAAATAACCTAAGAAGGATAACAGTACCACAGATAATATGATTATCCCTGGAATCCCCAAGAAAATTCTCGAGAATCTGGGCTCAAATATAGCCTTCTTCAGATACTTCCCTAAAAGGATGTATGTTTCCTCTACGCCCCTCAGCTGCTCTACGACAACCCTCTTCACGGATACTATAGGCAAAACCGATTGGATCACGGGTATTACGAGCTCATCCTCCGTACCATCACTAACGATTATGGCTCCATCTAAACCATAGGAGCTCTTTAGCTTTTCGACGTCGTTCTTTATTCGCAAATCTCCTTTTACTGGGTCGCTCTCATCTCCTCCTACAAGCGCTACTTCCGCTTTCACACCCTCGTTATTTAGCTTCTCTAGTAACTGCAGTCCGGCGAAAATCACATTGAGGTCGCTATCTTCAGGAGAAAGCTTTGCGAACTCTATAGCTGCTTTGAGCAACTCATCTTTTCCTATTATAGGTGTTTTAATGCCTGTAACCTTCTCGATATCGTTGTCCCTGTCTATAATCAGCACCAGTATCTTTTTATCTGTCAATTCTGAACGCCCTTAACAAGCACTAAAAGAGAGTGCTTCCTTAAGATCTTTTTCCCTGTATGGTTAAAAATTTTCCCTAAATTCAGCACACTATATGCGAATTTCTAAAGATCTACATAATATACATAACTAATAGAGAACTTATTTGAGAGAAAGGAGTAAGTTAAGCATATGCCCTATCACGTGACAAAAGTAAGTTTCTAAGCAAAACTGTTCCTTTCCACCATAGATAAAGCCACAGTAATATCAAAGTGCCTGATATCCCGAACCTGAGAATTACGATCGGCAGATATGAATAATAAAGAAGCAGAAAAACAAACCTAATTAAAAGGAACGTTAGTAGAAGCCCGAAAAATCCCAAAAAAGACACAACGCTTCCCACCATCAAAGCTCTGAACAGTTTTCTAGGAGAGGCTCTGCATGACAACGAAATGCCCCTACTTTTGCTTCGATTTTTACCTTCTAGATGAAGATGCCTTAAGAGTTGGTTTTACAACCCTAACGAAATATTCAATTCTGTTCCTTACTTTAGGTGGCTTGTTTTTCCTCCCCTTGGGTTCAATCTTCGGCGTCTGGTTCCTTACCTTACCAGCTTTTGTCAGCGATCCGTGGCTAGGCATTTTTACTACCTCCGGCAACTAATTCCAGTTGCCTCCTTATTTATACTTTGAGGCAACTGCATGAAATCAATTTCCTTCGTTACCAAAAAAGATATAATTGAGGAGAACTTATAAGCCTTTTCTCTTGCTTTATATCAAAAAGCATTGCTCTTTAAGTCGAAGCATATAATAAGCTCCATAGATTTTATACTTCTTGAGGGTAAGGATACTTAACGTTTTAAACCAGATTGAAGGCGCTTAATCTATGCGTACAAGAAGGTCGATTCAGACATTCAATGAGGAAGAGAATGAGGCTATAAGATCGTTTGGTAAGGTCTTCTGGGCCCAGCACTTGCCCTTGGCATCGCACTCAAGAAAATTGATCGATAAAGCAGAAAAGCAGGTCACAATATCATGATGTCTAACGATTGGGGGAATGGAGAGTGGCTCTTGATGAGCTCGTCATGGATGTTATTTCACTGACGCAGAGAAACGAAGTAAGGGAACTTGTAGAGAGAAGGTTGCAGCAATTCAAGACGCTCGGAAAAGAGGGTAGCTGTGATGATATATTTTCAGAGCTATCGTTCTGCATACTCACTGCGAACTTTTCCGCTGAGAAAGGCATAGCCATTCAGAAAGCAATTGGAGTGGGCTTCTTAATGATGACGCAGCAAGAGCTAGAACAAGCGCTTAGAAAGATGGGCCACAGGTATCCGCAAAAAAGGGCCGAGTTCATTGTAAAAAACAGGCCTTTGTCCCAGGAAATTTGCCGAATGGTGAAAAAAGATGGATCGGGAAAGACCCTCAGGGATTGGCTCTGTAAAAATGTTTACGGCTTTGGCTTAAAGGAGGCCAGCCACTTTCTCAGAAATGTTGGATTCAGCGATGTGGCAATTATAGATTTTCATATCATAGATTTGCTCGCCAAATACGGACTAATTGAGAAGCCAAAGTCTCTTACGAGAAAGCGGTATATCGAGATAGAGAAGATCCTCGAAGCGGTTGCTAAGCGAATAGGGATCGGGCTAGATGCCCTTGATCTCTATTTATGGTTTATGGAAACTGGTAAAGTGCTCAAGTAAACTTCCCAATTCCATAGGCTTGGCTTTAGTTTTCAAGGGAGTTCATGTTTTCATTTTCATCCATAACCGAGTTTTTACAACTGAAGGCATCGCCTTTTAAGACGGGAGTTCCTGCCAAGGCGGGGAGGAAGTCAGACTTTCACGAAAAGAGTCTCTAGCGTGAAAGGATAGTCAGAATAAAAATAAAAATATCTCTTCTCCTATAGTCCAAATTTCATGATAAGCGAAAATGCCTCTATTCTCAAGTTTCCTCGCCAAAAAGTTGAGGAACTTCGTTTCCCTGGTTATTACACTTTCTTTTCTAACCAAGCTCCTCAATGGCTCGCTGACTACCAGAGTCCTTGTTGGTATTGATTCTATAAATTCAACTGGATCTATCTTTTTCGTTCGTGCGATCACGCTGAGTACTCTGAGCATCAAAGTGATGTCAGCACGCTTGATGTTGAATTGAGAGAGCAAAGATTTATAATCTATTTCGCAAGCATCGGAATGAATGACAATTAACTTCAAATGACTCGTTGAAGCTTTATTCAGCTCCTCGATCACCTCCTTTCTCGAATCTATTGCTATGTAAACGGTTCCTGCCGGCAATTCTTTTGAAAAATATAGAGGGAAAGTACCGCTTCCGATGTCAAGCACTACCTTGCCTTCGATCATCTTGAAGGTATCAGTTAACCTTTCTATAAGCTGCTCAAGGTATTGCCCTCTTTCTAATATGCTGACTTCCAATCCTCCGTCTGTTCTGAATTTTCTCGTTTCATAATATTTCATCATCTTCACTTTTTTTAAGAGCATCTTGAATTCTTTCAATCTTTTGTAGTTATAAGACGAACCGCGCTCCTCTATTTCTTCTAATAGCTTCCTCATTTCAGTAGTATTCAGTATTTCATCCCTTCTCTTGGTCACAAAGTCAGCTCCTATTTCATTCGCTAGCTCGCTTAGTATAAGTTCTCTATAATCATTCATCTTTATCAACATACAGATTTTTTGCTTTAAAGAAAAATATTAAGCTGACCTCCTCTCTGCTGTGAGCTGCCCCGCCCTGAAGGACAAGGCTTCCAGCGTTTAGCTGGGGCTTTGCGCCTCCAGCCTCATTTGCTGGTTCTAGGGGGCTCACCTCTCTCCCCATCCCGCAGAGCTCATTACCCTGCAGGCTATGTTTATGCTTGCATTTAGATACCTGTGAGGCAAAAAGCTTTTCTCGCCTTCCTCGCCATTATCCCTCGCCGCGAAAAGTGAGGTTTTCAGTTATAATGATAAAGGGGATCTTATATTTTTCGGCTGAAACCTTTACACTTTTAGAGAGAATGCAATGTTTTATCTTAAAAAATTTTTTATTATATGACAAATCTTTTGAATAAAATACGATTAAAGACACAAAAAGCTTTTATTTATTGAACTTATATGAGTCTGTTTATTAAAGGGTTTTCCATATGAGCGAAAATATCCTTAGTGAAATAGAAAGCAAAAAAATTAGGTGGGTAAATCTATTGTTAACTGATATAGTTGGTCAGCTCCACCTCGTTACAATTTCATCGAAACTTGTGAATAACGAAAGTCTAAGAGAAGGATTTGGAAAGCTGGACGGAAGCAGTGTACCAGGATTCAAGGAGATTTTTGAAAGCGATCTCGTCCTGAAGATTGCACCTGACACTTTTAAAGTAGATCCTTTTTTCGAGGGAACGGGAGACGCTTTTTCTCTAATATATGATATGTTCGGAAAGAACAGGCTTGGAAGAGACCCAAGGTTCGTTGCTGAAAAAAGCGGGGACCAACTTAAAGCAGAAGGATATACTCCATTTGTAGCAGCGGAGTTGGAATTCCATATATTCGACGAAGTAAAGGTCTGGGTATCAGGGACGTCATCTGGCTATATAGTTCGTTCCAAGTCAGCAGGTTTTGAAAAGAAAAAGGACTACTCGTTGCCACCAAAAGGCGGTTACTATGTTCCGCCTCCAATCGATGACTCCATAGAAATAAGGAAGGAAATAAGTGAAATATTAGAAGATGCCTTCAAAGTGAGGGTCGAGGCTCACCACCATGAGGTAGGAGCGGCAGGCCAGGGAGAGATCAACTTCGAAATGTCTGGCCCTGAAAAACTCGGAGATTCCGTGCAAATTGTGAAATATGTCTCCAGGATGGTAGCAGTTAGGCGGGGGAAGATCGTAACGTTTATGCCTAAACCGATACAAGGAGATAATGGCAGTGGAATGCATATTCATGTCAGCCTGTGGAAAGGTAATAAAAATGCATTTTATGAAGAGTCAGATAACTATGCCATGCTGAGCCAAGAAGCGAGGTACTTCATAGGCGGTCTTCTTTATCATGGTAGAGCGCTTTCCGCAATTGTCTCGCCAACGGTCAATAGCTACAAGAGGCTTCTACCTGGTTATGAAGCACCGATCTTCTTAGCTTGGAGCAGGGGGAACAGAAGCGCTGCTGTTAGAATTCCCTCCTATTACAAGAATTCAGAAAGAACGAAAAGGATAGAATACAGGCCCCCAGACCCTTCGGCCAACCCTTATCTAGCTGTATCGGCAGTACTTATGGCTGGTCTAGACGGAATAAAAAGGAAGATAGATTCAGGCGACCCGGTGGATGAGAACATCTACCACATGCCAGAGGAGAAGGTAAAGGCCCTCGGGATTTCCAAGCTACCTTCATCTCTCGACGAAGCACTAAAAGAACTTGAATCCGATTTTTCTTTCCTTTTGCCAGTATTCACACAAGACTTAATAGAAAAGTACATCGAAGTGAAAAGAGAAGAGCTACGAAAACTCAACTCAAAGATCTCTCCAGCTGAATTTTACTATTACCTAAACATATAGTAAACTACTTTTCGCTGTAGAAGGGCAAGTTTGAAGATATTTGGACCATATCATAAGGCCTTTTCTTTAGAGGACTTGAACATCTATGGAGCTTCCCATTCACAACTGAAGGCCTCGCTTTTCAAGGCGGATATGAGCGAGAGCTTAAATCTTCTTTTTTCATTATAATTGCTTTTGATGATGAGTATGATTAGAGCTTCGGTTGCCCCTAAGCAATGGATGCAGGATCGGCAACCACATAAACAGGTATGATGGGGAAGCTCTGGCCGCCCATCTACCCCTCAAATGAGGGATGTAAACCTAAACAGATAAGGTGAACCTGTGAGCCGCCCTAAAGGGAACCCTCGCTTTTCAGAACAGGGGAGAAGGTTAGATAAGTAACTTCTTAACTCCTGTGCTGAATAAAGCTCTTCAGCTCCTCCTCTACAAGCTTCGCTACCAAGCTACCGGGAGCTTTTCCTCTTAGCTCCTTCATAATAAGTCCCATCAGCAAGGACTTCGACCTTTCCCCCCTTTCTTCAATGACCTTCGCGTTCTCGGAAATTATCTTTTTTACGATGTCTCTTACCTCTTTCTCCCCCATGGTGAGCAGCCCTGAGCTTTTTGCTATATCTATAGGCTTGGCATTAGGTCTCTCAGATAAGAGCTTAATTAGCTCAGGCAACCCCTCTTTCGTAATTTTTCCCTCGGACAATAGAACGAGGGATTCATATATTTGCTCTTCGTTCAAATTATCCACAGGAATTCCTTCTCTCTTCATTGACACCATATGGACTAAAAGCAATGAGGCTATGGTTGTTGGATCAACCTTCCCTTTAAGCCTGCTATGCAGTCTTTCGAACATTTCCTGCTGCTCGCTCCCTATTAGTTGCTCTGCCAGGCTAGGGTTCAAGCCGAGAGCCTCCTCGTAGAATCTTTTCTTTTCTTCAGGCGTTGGGGGCTTAAGTGAAAGGGCCCTTTTCAGCGTTTCATCGGAAACGGGTATGGGAGGTATATCGGTTTCCGGATACATCCTAGCGGCTCCTGGTTGGGGCCTCATAAATTTGCTTGTCCCGTCAGGTAGTATTGATCTTGTTTCTTTCGGTACCCCATCGAAGGCAGCCTTTATCCTATCGATAGCAGCCTTGAGCGATTTCAATGCCTTTTCTTCCTCGTCTATTATAAGTATAAAGCTATCCTTTTCGATATCGCCCCCTAAAGAATCATATATTTTCCTCACTTCTTCTTCAGTTATGCCGTAACCTGGTAGCTCATCCCCATGGAATAGGCCTTTCACGTCCCCGTAGAACCTCGCATAGTCGGCAAGCTCAGTTCCGAACCTCCTGTTTGGTTGCAATTCGAAGCCCAGTAAACCCTTGAAATTTCTGAGAAGTATTGCATAAGCCTTCCCTTTCGTTTTCGATAGGTTTCTCTCGACAACCTTACTCTTCGAGCTTTTCAATATGAGTGTAACGTCTATTGGTGAAAAAACGATATCGTCCTTTTTTAATCCACGTCTATATAGCTCCTCTTTAAGCTCTAAGAGCTTCTTTTGTCTCATAGCCTCGAAGCTTACGGCTTTAGGCAAAATCTCAAGTTCCTGAACGCCCTTTATCTCTACCTTTTCCCCTCCTGCTATCGAGACATTGAGGTCCTGCCTTATGGTGCCTATTCCTCTACGGACCTTACCGGTCATCCTCAGCAACGTACCTATCCACGAAGCTACCTCGATGGCCTCTTCTGGACTATTTATGTCTGGGGCAGTAGAAATCTCGATAAGAGGTATCCCTAACCTGTCAAGCACATATGAGATCCTCTCGTCTTTCTCCTCACCTTTCCTGGCGGCGTCCTCCTCAACGCAAATGGTCTGTATTCTATATTTTTTTCCCTTGATTTCCAGACCTCCGCCAATTGAGACGAGGGCTGTCCTTTGAAAACCGGTGGTATTTGAACCATCTATGACGATTTTCCTCATAACGTGTATTTCGTCCACCGGTCTAGAATCCATAGCCAGCGCAACTCCTAGCGCAGTTTCAATCGCCTCCTTGTTCATAGAGTGTGGAGGCTCTTCATCTGCTTCTACCAAACAAGAAGCTAAAAGCGGCGCGTGGTATTCATAAATTCTTCCCTTTTTCCATTCAAAATATGCCGCTACATCGACCTCGCCTAGCTCGCTCCTTGTCGGCCTGAGCCTCCTTTCGAATATGACTTCTGGCCCTTCCTCAACTAGGGTGTTTCGACAATTGCAAAAGAGCTTCCTTTCTGTTTTAAGCTGCTGATGTATTTCAAGCCCAACCTTCAGCCCAATATGATCCCAGTTTAAAGAGGTTTCCACATCTGACACCTCACTCATGCTTCCACATGGGGAAGTATGAGGGGAGCTCTCTTTCTTCATATTCCCCGGCAATGTTTTCTAATAGGATCCTCTTAGCTTCCTCATAGCCAAAATTCCCAAGCGCCCATGAGAGTTTAACATAAGCTGTCTCTGGGAGCATGTTACCAAGGCCAATAACGCCGGCCTTTATCAAGAGCCTACCAGTACTGTATACATTCAAATTCACTGAACCAAAAATGCATTGTGTCGTCATCCCCACAATAATGCCGCTGTCTGTTGCCCTCTTTATACTGTCTATCAACTGTTCGCTTACATGCCCAAGGCCAGTGCCCTCCAATATTATACCTTTTATACCTCTTTCAACTAAAAAGTCAATCAGTTCCGGAGGCATTCCGGGGTAAAACTTCAATAGAGACACCTTGTCGGAAAACTTGTAGTTGGGCTTTCCAATTTCTTTATCTAATAATTCGTTACCGCATTTTCTTGCATCGCTTCTCAAGACCTTGATATTTCCGGTGAATGGATCGATCTTCGCTATAGGCAATGAGGAAATGCTCTGGAAGGCATCCCTTCTACTCGAATGCATTTTCCTTACCCTAGTCCCTCTATGGGCCAATGCATAAGAGTCCCCTGTCTCTCCATGCATCACCGCAGCTACCTCACATATATCGCTGCTAGCATAAATAGAAGCAGCTATGAGGTTGAAGGCGGAGTCGCTGCTTGGTCTATCGCTGCTCCTCTGAGAGCCGAGAACAGCAACAGGTGAGCTCAATTTTCCTAAGGCAAAGCTCAAGGCTGCAGCCGTATACGTTAATGTGTCCGTCCCATGAGTTAAGAGAATTCCTGTCCCCGGTTCCTTCTGCTGATATTGATATACTCGCTTGGCGATCTCCTCCCATTGAGGAGGAGCCATGTTCTCGCTGAAAATGCTCATGAGAATCTCGCTTGATATTTCTCCTATTTTCCTTAACTCTGGAACCATCTCCAATAGCTCTTCAGTCTTGAGGACCGGTGTTACGCCGCCGGTTACGTAGTCGATCTTGCTAGCTATGGTGCCACCAGTAGCTATTATATGGATTTTCTTCTTTGAAACTACCTCGGAGGGGAGGGTTTCGGGAACGAATTCCCCTGAAGCTTTGCGTTCTTCCACGATCTCCTCTTCTGCTTCCAGTATGTTATCAACCTTGACTCCTATATTATACCCGTTATCTAACTTAAGCGTGATGTAATTTGGGTCGAATATCTCGTATCTTTGCAATACGAGCCCGCTGAGGGAAAGACCATTTTTAGTGCGGATCTTCACTCTTTTCCCAGGGACAAGTAAAGAGCTTATGTCTTCCTTCATATTCTCCACCGGAGACCCCGCTCTAAAGGGCGGGGCATTTAAAAATAAAAAATTACTGCTTCCCATTTCCTTCAGAAGTATCTTCGGCTTCTCCACCATAGAGGGCCAAGAGGTCTTCGAAAGTTATTCTGCCTCTTGTTTTCAGCTTCTCCTCGGCCTCCTTTTTCTTTCTCTCCAATATCTCGCTTTCCTTCTTCTTATACAAGCTTTCTCTTATCGCCGAGCTTCTCTCTTGAAGCTTCTTGAGCTCTTCATATTTCTGGTCCAAGGCGGCCTTTAGGCTGTTTAGAGCTGAACTCTTCTCCGTGATCTGTTTACCCAATTCGTTTATTTTTGGAGAGAGCTCGTTCATTAAATCGACTAGCTCCTTCATCTTTTTTCTTATCGTATCGAGCTGGGCTGCATTTTCCCTGATCTTTTCCCTCGCATCCTTAATCTTTATTTTTAAGCTAGCCAGTTCTGCCTTTAATTCCATATTGACGGAGTCAAGCTCCTTTGCCTTTGAAAGCTTTTCATATAGTTGAGTTAACCTTTCTATCTCCAACATTAGCTTTTTCTCATCTTCAACCGAAAGAGGAGTTGTCTGCTGCTTCCAGGTGAGCTGATCGATCCTTCTTTTCAAGGCGCTGAGTGAGATCTTCTTTCCATCCTTCTCAGCTGAAAACTTAACTTCATTGTTCTTTTTCAAGGCTTCAAGTAATTCCTCGAATCTCTTCGAAAGCCCGTCTCTCTCTTCCTTCAGGGACTTAAGCTCCGTGATAAGCTTGTCTTTTTCTTCCCTATACTTCTTCAATTGTCCGGCGATCTCTTTGCTCCTCTCAATAAGCTTAGACCTTTCCTCTCTAAGTTCTTGGAGACTTTCGATGAGCTTCATCCTTTCTTCTTTAATTTGCGCGATTTCTTCTTTCAGCTGATGAATCTGATCGCTTATTTTTTCCAGCTCTTCAGATGCCGAAACTTCCATTAGATTAATGCACCTTGCCTCGATTATAGATTTAATATAAACCTAGCATCAACAGCATATGCCCCGTTTTGGTATGCTATGACCGGATTTATATCCATCTCTTTTATCTCCTGGTTCTCGTAAATTAGTTGAGCTGCTTTAACTATTATATTGGCGATGGCCTTTTTGTCCTTTGGAGTGTCTCCCCTGTAACCCTCTAATAGCTTCCTTGACCTTATCTCGTTTATCATGTCAAGCGCTTCAGCTTCTGTTATCGGGGCTATTCTAAAGGACACGTCCTTGAATATCTCGACGAATATGCCTCCGAGTCCGAACATCACAGTGGCATCAAATACCGGATCCCTTATTCCTCCTACTATAACCTCAATACCTCCTTTGGGGAGCATTTTCTGGACAAGGAAACCGGTTACTTGGGCTCCAGGCTGGTTGCGTGCAACGTTTTCTCTAATTTTCGAGATCGCTTCTTTCATACTGCTGAGGTCGTTTATCCCTATTATTACTCCTCCTACGTCTGATTTGTGCACGATATCGGGCGATACTATTTTAATAACAGCCGGGAAACCTACTTTCTCGGCCGCTAGGTTGATCTCGCTCTCATCTTTAATAAAAAAGTATGGGGCTAAGGGAATCCCATAGGCCTCTAAAAGGGCCATGGATTCATGTTCAAGTAGCTTTTTCCTTCCCTGTGCTTTTGCCTCAGCAATTATGCTTTTAACCTTTTGAGACATCAAGCATCCCTCTGCCGGTACCGCAGTATAACAAGCCCGGTAGACTGAAAATCTTAGTCTTGTCTCGTAATCAAGGAATAAAATACTTTTGCCCCTATAAGAAAATATCAATGGCGTAATCTTTTCTTTCGAGATTTTTCCAAGAATGGCGAAATTATTTACGAAGATAACTTCGTTTTGCAACATAAAGAAAATATCGTGAAATTTTTCTGCCGCTAGGCTTGGCGAATATTCGTTAAGTATTATTAGAAGAACTTCGATGTTTTACGTATATGTCTATATCGGTCATCCTTGTCTGGTCTTTTTTTAGGGCAGAAAATAAATATAATTAAATGGTGAGGCAGTTGGAAGAGAACGAAGACCTATTGATAAGCAAGATCTTAAGGGCCCTCAAAGATAGAGGGGCGACGAACGCTGGCGACATAGTAAATTTAACAGGTTTGCCGAGATATTATGTCCTAGCGGCTTTTCAAGTGCTCCATGAGTTAGGGTACGTTGAGCTGATTTATAGCAAAGGCTCTCATAAGGTGTATCGTATCTCAAATAAAGGGACGGAGTTTCTGGAGAATTCATATTCGCAGGAAGTTCAACGAGAAAAGGCTGAAGCTGAAAGTTGATCGGATTCGTTAATTTTTCGATGAATTTATTTGTCAATGTGTACCGGGGCCTTTGGCGAGGATCTCCACGAACTTTTGCCTCATTATATCCATAAGTTGCTGATCTAGGTCCCAGCCCCTTTCTTCCCTGTTATATGAGATGAATGGAATAGTGTATGACTTTATCGTTGATTTGTTGACGATACCTATGAAGTACTCTGTTCCTAAAATCTCTCCAAACAATTTGTGAAGATATCTATCGATCTTTTCCATATCTCCGGCCTTTACCAACAATAGAACTAGATATTCTCCTGTGTTGGAATTATACAGGGCTGAAAGAAACTCCCATTGTTTAGAAAGCACTTCCATAGTTTCTCTAAGCAGATAGAGCTGTTCAGCTTTACCTTTTATAATTAAAAATATGTTCGATGGTTCACTAAGGCTCTGCGTTTTTCTCTTCAACGAATTGCCCTCAATTAAATTTTGCGAGATTATATGAGTTCTTAGGTGCCTATTCACTTTGCCAACGCTGACTCCCAATAGCTTTGCTATCTCACTCATCGATGTAAGGGAATCGTTCTGAAGCTTAGCTAATATTATTAGATCTATTAGGTCTACGTGCCTTTGAATGTCTATGTAATAATTATTTTTTTCCAAAAAGCTTTTCTCGCTTAGAGCATTTTCATTTAATTGTTCAGTGAGACTCTTCCACCTTTTATCCACGCCACTAATCGTTGCTCCTTTCTTTAGGTCCAAGTTATCGTATTTAGAGATGTCTGCTTCAAAAGCTCCTACGATCCTAGGTATATCGCTCCTTTTTAACATTAAGATTAGGTCTTCTTTGACTTCCATTTTATAGGGAATATAAAAAAGAGCTATTCCCATGGGTTTAGGAAGATTAATATTTCCATGCCATCTTAATATATATGAAATGTTTTTATCTAGCCCCCTTATCCTTGTGACAGCATCTAGCACGAGCGGTTCTTCAAAAATAACCACGAGTGTAGATAGACCTATCTTCCTTAGGTCAAAGTTCGTTCTAAAACCTAATCCATAGTCACCCAGCTTCCTTATTCTTCTTCTCACGTAATCCTCAGTAACGTTTAGTTTTTTCGCTATGTTTCTAAGCTTTATCGGAGGTAGTTCGTCTTTCATGGCTTCAATAAGCTCTATCAAATCCCCGCGGAATACCACATCCGGATTTTTGTATGCACGCTTTTCATTATAACTCATTAGATTCTGACCTTGTATCCTTTTGAAAATAATATCTATAAGAGTAGATAAAAATTTTACTTTTTATATTTTAGCCTTAAAAGAACTAGGTCAATGCCTATAAAAAATTTTAAAAAGGAAAAAATAAATACCTTATTTCAGAAAGCTACGTCATCTCTCTCCCAGTTGAGCATTTCCCTCTCCTCCTCTGGATCCTTTAACCCCGTATCTGAGATGTCGTTTACCTTAAACGAGCTTGCCCGAGTCCCGGGCAAGCTCCCCTTAGCAATCGCCAACAGACGCACCATTATATAATGGTATAAAAACCTGCATTTGGAATTTTCTTCAATAAAAAGCATAAGGCATGATGCATTTTTTTCGATATATAAAGGAAAAATATAGGTGAATTATTCGTATGGAAGTCAAAAGAAGTAAGCGAGAAATTATGCTAATTTCACCCGAAGCAATGAAGAAAACTATCAAGAAAAGCTGCTTCGTGGTTGAAGTAGTCGACGCGATAAACCCAGATGGTACAAGATCGATTGCTTTGGAAAAAATTATAAGAAATTTTAGGAAGCCATATGTTCTTGTGCTGAATAGAATCGACCTCGTTCCTTCCTGGGTGGCGAATGCTTGGGCCGATCACTTCAAAAAAAGCGGGATTGAAGTAATATTAACCTCGGCGAAAAGAAGGACGGGAAAAAGAGAACTTATTGAGGCAATATATTCGATTTCTGAAGAGTGTGCATTTGAAGAAAAAATAATAGGCGTCATCTGCGGTGTCCCAAAAACTGGAAAATCTTCCATATTGAACATGCTCAGAGGAAGGGATTCGGCACCAACGAGTCCCTATCCAGGTAAGCCTGGACACACGAAATCATTCACCTTCTATAAAGTCGGAGAAAATGTTTATATTTATGATTCTCCGGGGGTCTTCCCGGATCCCAGGGACAAGCTGGAGAGAATCATAAGGTCAAGGCCTCCTGAGAAGATATTAGAGCCGATCAGGCCTTCAATGGAAATCATAGATATCGTTAAGGCCTTAGAACCGAGAAGGCTTGAAGTTCTTTATGACGTAGATCCTCAAAAAGGCAATTATGAAATCCTGGAGGATATAGCAATGAAAAGGGGATGGGTAGAAAAAATATCTAAGGAGCCGTTAGTTGAGGAGTCTGCCAGAAGAGTAATTATGGATTATTTGAATGGTAAGTTGAAAATATTTAGACTTCCGCCTAAAAGCTCAGATCTTTAGAAGTTCCTTTCTTATATTTTCAAGGAACCGCAACCTCTTGGATGTCGATGGGTGATCGCTGAATAGCTCGAGGAAAGCGCTTTCCTTCCTCTTCATCAATTTTTCAACCACTGCATCTATGTCTAGATCCTTTGGTGGCACATAGACTTTCTTTCTCGAGGGGAACCAATACTCAGAAGGATCGAACGCCATACCTCCATTTGCAGAAATCAGATAGTTGACTATGAAGAGCATTGCTGCCGACTTGTTAAGGTCTTCAGTGATATGAGGATTGTTCTCATATACAAGCGTCAATCTGGCCAATCCCCTCTGTAATAACCTCGGATTTCCAGTAAGCTTAGCGCTGAAAGCATCAGCGAAGTATTCCCTCAGCCTGCTGAAATGCGTGACTAAGAACTGGAATATGAAACCAGCGATAAATAGAACTGCGCCTACCGCTACATAGAACAGCGCCCCACCGCCTCTATCCCTACTATCACCAGCTAGCCAGCCCCATGTTAGGAGCATTCTTCCGATGAAGTATATAGCTGATGGGATTAGGCTTATAGCTAAAAGAGCTGCGACGTCTCTATGCTTCAAGTGCCCTAGCTCGTGTCCAAGGACGGCGACTATCTCTTCCTGTGGCAAAATGTTCAGCAACCCTCTCGTTACCGTAACGTAGTTACCGGAAATGGGAGAGCCAAAGGCGAAGGCATTGGGAGCAGATACATCTGCTATAAGCACCTTTGGAGTTTGTTTGAGCCCGGCTTTTTTGCTCAGATCGCTAACAGATTTCACCAGCCATGCTTCCTCTCCACCAGCCTCTTTTGTTCGGTAAACAGCTTTTATCAAAATTGGGCTTAGCAGCCACTGGAGCACCATGAACACTGCTACTAAAGCAACAGTGGAATATAGCCAGTCAACGCCTAAGCCAAAGTAAATGCCCACTAGGTATATTACGGCGACGCTCCCCAGGAACGTCACAACTATGGTTGTAAGCATTGAAGCTTTGAGGCCAAACAGCGATTTTGGTGGTCCTCTGACTATTTTGTCTGCCGATACTGCTAATATCCCCACAATCGCAGCTGTTATCAGCGAGGCAAGGAGAATCCCGAACATCCAATATGGCGACAATATCAGGAACATCTTATACCCCCTTTGCTTTTATTTTATTATTAATAAAATGCATTGGCTATAATAAACTTGTTAATCGAAAGATCGAACAGATGGACTGTTAACGCTGTTTATAACAGCGTGCGGGTAAGTATATACCATTGGTCTATTATTCTTCATGTTAATTTCAAAAAAGCAGAGGAAATAGAGGTGCTTTTACCTTTGAATAATATATTCAACGGCGAAGAAATGGTGGAGATCACTTGGCTTGGAAGGGGAGGCCAAGGCGCAGTTACAGCAGCCGAGCTACTAGCCACTGCGGCGATAAACGAGGGCAAGATGGCGATCGCCATACCCGAGTTCGGGGCGGAGAGAAGAGGTGCCCCGGTCAGAGCATATAATAGGATAGTAACCAAGTGGAAGGAGTTGCCTAAGACTCCAGTCCTAACTCCAGAGATACTAATCATAATAGATCCTGGCCTTGCGACGAAAGCAAAAAGTTACGTTAGCACCGAAAAAATCCGCTATCTAATAGCAAACACAACTTTTTCAAAATCGGAGCTACTTAAATCGATAGGCAAAGACATTTCGGAAGAAAACGTGTATGTTTTAGATGCAACGAAGATCGCTATGGAGATATTCGGTAGAGCTATTTACAATACTGTTATGTTGGGGGCCTTAGTAGGCTCGGTCCCTCTAGTTAGCTTGTCTAGCGTAGAGAATGCGATAAAGAAGAGCTTCTCGGGGAAGCTCGTTGAGCTAAATCTCAAGGCGATCAACATGGGGGCTAATAAAGTGAAAGGAGGAGCTTAAGGTGGTTTAGCATGAAAGAGCTTAAATCTTGGAAGGATTATCCCTTAGGAGGTGCCGTTTACGAACCCGGGAGTACGCTAGATATAGACGTAAGCGGATGGAGAAATGAAAGACCGCAGATAGACCAAGAGAAGTGCATAAGGTGCAGAATTTGCTGGGTTTTCTGTCCTGACGCAGCCATCATCGAAGAAGAAAAGAATTATACGACGAAGACGGGGAAAACCTTCAAGCTGACTTACAGCATAGATTACGCGCATTGTAAGGGATGCGGCATCTGTGCTAACGAATGTCCTGTGAAGGCTATAAAAATGATACCGGAGGTAGAGTAAAATGGTACTCGGTCTCGAAACCAAAAAAAGTGAACTGAAGCCTCTTTCTACAAATAAAGCGGTAGCAGAGGCGGCAAAGGACTCTAATGTAGACGTTGTCGCCGCATATCCTATAACCCCTCAGACGACTGTGGTGGAAAGATTGGCTGAACTCATAGGAGAGGGGGAGCTCGACGCTGAAATCATACATGTTGAAAGTGAGCATAGCGCTTTGAGCGCCGTAATAGGCGCATCTGCTATGGGTGCGCGCACATTCACTGCTACATCTAGCCAAGGGCTTGCGCTGATGCATGAGATCCTGCATATAGCTAGCGGACTGAGATTGCCCATAGTTATGAGCGTTGCGGCAAGAGCCCTTTCTGCACCAATCAGCATATTCAACGATCATAGCGACATTATGAACCAAAGGGATACCGGGTGGATAATCATTTTCACGAGCAGTGCTCAGGAAGCATATGATACGATAATACAAGCATACAAGATCGCAGAGAATTCGAATGTATTGCTTCCCGTAATGGTAGCCTATGATGGATACGTCATGAGCCATACTATAGAGCCCGTTGAAGTTCTTGGGAAGAAGGTCGCCGAAGAGTATATACCAAAAAAAGTCTCTTGGAATAGGCTAGATCCGGATAGACCTATTACCATAGGGACTATTACTTCCCCGGATTATTATTATGAATTCAAATACGCTCAGGCAAAAGCCTTAGAAAGCTCACTACAGCATATATTGGAAGCTGACTCCGAATTTAAGAAGAAGTATGGAAGAGGCTATGGAGCTGTAGAAGGATATATGATGGAAGATGCTGAAATCGCTGTTCTAGGAACCTCATCTTACTTCTCTAACCTTAAGTACGCAGTGGATGAACTTAGGAAGAAAGGCGTTAAGGCTGGGGCAATAAAGCTAAGAGTCTATAGGCCATTTCCAAGAGAGCAGCTGTATGAATTGATTAAAGGACTCAGAGCTCTAGGCGTGATAGATAGGTCTATAAGCTATGGTATGACTCCCAGCGGCCCTATAGCTTTGGACTTGATGTCTACATATAGGTATAAGAACATACCACCGATCCAGAGCTTTGTAGCTGGGATAGGACAAAGAAGGATGTTGATCGAAGACTTCGTCAGAATTTATGAGATACTAGAAAGGAGGGCCTCATCGAATTCCATAAATGAAGAAACTTTATTCTATGGGGTGAAAGGTATTGACATATGAATTGGAGAAGATAAAAACGCTGTGGGACATCCCAAAGGAAGAACATCTAGTTGGTGGACACTCGCTCTGCGCAGGATGCACGGCGGCAACGATAGTGAGGCACCTGCTTAAGGTTGCAGGTAAAAACACGATAGTAGTGAATGCGACTGGATGCGTAGAGGTTTCGACTACTTCCTTTCCCTATACTGCGTGGAGAGTCCCATGGCTTCATGTAGCGTTTGAGAATGCGGGAGCTGTGGCATCGGGCGTTGAGTCTGCGATAAACGCCTTGAAGATTAAGGGAGAAATCCCGGTGGAGAAGGAGATCAACGTAATCGCAATAGCGGGAGATGGAGGAAGCTTCGATATCGGTTTTCAGGCATTAAGCGGGCTAATGGAGAGGGGACATAAGGTGATGTTCGTGATATACGACAACGAAGCTTACATGAATACTGGTATTCAAAGGAGCGGGGCTACGCCGTTCGCTGCCTGGACTACGACAACCCCTGTGACTAGGAGGATAAGGGGAGAATGGAGAAATAAGAAGGATATGTTCGATATTGCTATAGCGCACGGAATCGATTATGTGGCCACGGCTAATCCAGCATACCCCGTAGATATGGACAGCAAGTTCCAGAAGGGCCTGAGCAAAGATGGGCCATCGCTTGTGCATGTTATAATGCCCTGCACAACTGGTTGGAGGTTTGAGCCGAAGTACGGTATAACTATAGCCAAGCTAGCAACGGAGACAGCTGTTTGGGTTAACATGGAATATGATGTGGGGAATTTCAGCGTTACGGTTCCAGTCAAGAAAAGGAAGCATGTCAGAGAGTATTTGAAGCTGCAAGGCAGATATTCTCATCTGAGCGAAACCGAGATAGAGCTGATCCAGGAGCAAATCGATAGGAAGGTAGAAGAAATAAACAAGAGAGCAGGAAAAGAAGTCATCGGTCCTCTTGAAGCCTAACCTTTGCCTTAAACTCTTCAAGTTTTTTTGATATCAACTCGAAGGCTTCTTTCGGATCAGCTCTCTTATTTGTAGCTTCCATAACCTTGCCAACTAGATGCTGTATGGCCTTGGGATTATTGAGGGCATCGGTAACGGCGTTCGCATTCTCCTTTAAAACCGTATCAACGATTTCTGCTAGCTCATGTCCGCTGACTTTACCAATCCAACCTTTAGAGGCAAGCAATTCTCTCGTCCTTTTTCCAGATACAAGCTCAGGAATGGCCTCTTTCACTATCTTTATTGTAATGGTACCTCTCTTCAAGAGCTCGAGGAGCTCAGCCAACTCGGATGCTGGAACGATCTTATTGATTTGGTTCATTCTCTCCTCACCAACCCAACCGACCAAATCGTTAACTATAATAGAAGCAGCCCTGTCGCCGTCGATATTCGTCCTCTTCATCACTTCTTCGAAATATTCGGCAAGTTTCTTTTCTGAAACTAATACGCTAGAAAGATATTCACTCACTCCGTAGACCTGAACTAGCTTTTTCCTAACCGTTTGTGGTAGTTCAGGCATGGTATTCGATAAGTCCTCAAGCATATTTGGGCTTATGTAAACAGGGGGTAAATTGGGATCTGGAAAATACCTATAGTCCTCCTCGCTTTCTTTCGTTCTCGTTCCAACAGTGACCTTTCTTTCCTGATCCCAATGCCGAGTCTCCATTTCGACCTTTACACCCTTTTCAGCTAAGGACCTCTGCCTAGTTACCTCATAAATTATCGCCGCTTCAATATCAGAGAGGCTTCCAACGTTTTTGACTTCTACCCTGCTGCCACCAGCCAAGCTTATGTTCACATCTACCCTCATCGAACCCTCGAGTTTAAAGTCAGCTATGTCAAGATACTCTAGTAAGGTTCTCAACTCATGTAGAAATGCGAGCACTTCCCTCGGGGAACTGAAATCGGGCTCTGTCACTATTTCTAGCAAAGCTATACCGCTTCTGTTGTAGTCGATCAGGCTGTATTTGCTTGTTAGCATCGAACCGGTGTGATATACTATCTTCCCAGGATCTTCTTCTAAATTTATTCTTCTTATCCTCGCCGTCTTTACGTTACCGTTGACATGATATTCTAGATATCCCTCTTTTGCTATGCTAGTTACGCCTTTTCCCTCATATTGAGTTATCTGATAGTTCTTTGGGAGATCGGGGTAAAAATAATGCTTTCTTGCCCAAGAGATTTTTTCGGCTATCTTCATATTGAGCGCGATGGCTACGCGAAGGGCCTTTTCTATAGCTTTTTGATTGACTACCGGGAGCGACCCCGGAAGACCTAGGCACACAGGGCAAACATTCGTGTTTGGGGGCTTGTCTCTGTAGTCTGAGCTGCAACTGCAGAACAGCTTCGTCTTTAAGGAAGTCAGTTGTACATGTATCTCCAACCCGATCTTCACGTCTGTATCTGAACTCAACCGAATATCTCCTCCGTGACCTTCGCTATTGAAAGTAGAATGTCTTCAGACCATGGGGAACCTATCAGTTGAATAGATATAGGGATGCTCCCTCTCTTTCCAACAGGTATTGTGATGGCTGGAAGGCCTGTCAGGTTGGCGAGCATCAATGGGGCATCAACAGCATTCAGCCTCGAGAGATCGGTAGCGTCGTAGTCTATAGGAAGAGGAGGTATGGGAGATCCGGGGGTCAGTATGATCCCGCCGCCTGAAAGCATCTGCTCTACTTTGCTCTTTATCATACCCCTCGCCTTGAGCGCCATCGAATAATACATCTCATAGTAACCTTTGCTCAGGATGAAGGCCCCGAGCATTATCCTTCTCTTCACTTCCCAACCGAAAAGAGCTCTGTTTTCCATGTAATAAGTATCCCAATCTACCTCTTCCGGCATTATGACCCTTGAGCCGTAGCGCACTCCATCGAACCTTGCGAGGTTGCTACTCGCCTCGCTAAAAGCTATAATGTAGTAAACTTGGGGGACTTTTAACAATGAAGGTTCTGAGATTTCGCTGATCTCGGCGCCCTCGCTCTCTAATTTTGAGAGTGCCCTTGAAAATTCTTTGACAATGGAATCATCTGCCTGAGGGTGCTCAACGAGCTCCTTCGGTACTTTAAGCTTTATACTTCGTAGTATATCGTAGTCCGGTTCTTCCCTGGCAATTCTTTCGATCTTATTCCCCCAAGGATTGCCAGAGCTCGTTGGATCCAAAGGGTCAAAAGATGAGATGATCGAGTATAAATAGGCTAAGTCGCTCGCAGTAGAAGCAATCGGGCCTATCTGATCCATGCTATCGGCATAAGATATAAGCCCAAATCTACTTACTGCCCCGTAAGTGGGCTTCAGCCCAAATACGCCTGTCCAAGCAGCAGGAAGTCTAACGCTCCCCCCAGTATCGCTGCCTAGTGCTATGTCGACTATGCCAGAGGATACCGCAGCCGCGCTTCCAGAGCTGCTACCGCCAGGCGAAAGCTTAACGTCTAGAGGGTTAAGGGTTGGACCAAAAGCGCTTGTTGTACCCAATGCGCCCATAGCAAATTCGTCCATGTTAGTTTTTCCAATAATTACAGCTCCTTCCTTTTCTATGATTTTTACTACGGTCGCGGAATATTTTGGAACGAAGTTTTCCAGAATCTTACTAGCACATGTTGTTCTGAGATCTTTTGTGACTATGTTATCTTTGATGGCAACGGGCACGCCAGCTAACTTTCCTGATAAAGCTAAATTTTCGGGTATTTCCCCCTTGAGAGTAATAAAGATGTTGAACTTAGGATCCTTCTTCGCGGCCTCTTCTAGAGCCTTTTCCACATATTTGTACTGATCAGCGGCTCCTCTCCTCAAATCTTCCACAAAGCTTAAGACTCTGCTTTTCATTATGTCATCCCTTATAAACTTTGGGCGCTTTCACGTACCCATCTTCAATTATAGATTGGTGGAGAAGCTCCATTCCAGTTTCAGTACTATTTAACTTAATATCTTCTCTAACTCTTCCTTGTGCAAGATGAGTGATCTCTTCGCTTCCTGCTTCGAGAGTTAAAATTTCATCTATATAGCTCAGGATGATTTTTATTTCGGCCAAAAGTTTGATCTTCTCTTCTTCGCTTAGCTTAATTCTTGATAGCCAAGAGAGCTTGTCCACTAGTTCCTCATTGAGCTCAATATTCTCTGTTGGCATTTTGACTATCTCCTTTCGCTTTCCTCTTAGAAGTTAGAAGTATAATAATAATGTTTCTCTAGTTTTTTCGAAAAATATTTAGATTTTTTGCGCTTGAATGCAAATTTTTCGATTCCTTTAGTTCGATTTTGCCCTTAGACACATGCAAATTAAGGCTGATGAGATTTTCTTTACGAGAAAAATCCTAATTGGATTTAACTTTATTGAGGGTTAAGGGGGCGAAAGTCCCCCTCCGTAAGGTGGGGGATGGATAGTCCCCTTATAGAAATGTTTTTTATAGTTATCAAAAAATAGATGTAACCAAGCTCATGAGCTACCTCTCCTACAAGGCTGAAAGAGCTGGTAGGAGGGTGGTGAAGGTAGATCCGAGGAACGCTTCAAAAACCTTCGTGCGGGGTGGGGACTGCCCTTAGAGCCTGTGGACATGGAACCTCTGCTATACATTCCCTTCTCTGAAGGGGTGTATAGTAAGTTTCCTGGAAGAAGCAGGAAATTCTCACCGCGAGGTGGGGATGCCCCGTCCGTGAGGGCGGGGTAGTTCACAAATTAAAGCAATGCTAAGTTATTTGCTAATAATTTTTTTATAAATCTTTTTTGTCTTCGCTAGACATAAATTCAAGTAAAGTCCTATACCCTTTCTTCAAATGATATTCAAATAATCCTTTTCTAGCAGGCAAAGCTACATTGTATATTTCAACGCCTCCGATGTTCGCTTGAAGAATTTTGCTTCTGTGCGCATGGCCATGAATAATTAAATTGACCCCGCCGTATTTTTTGATGAGCTCTTCGGCCTTAGCCGAGCCCATCTCTGCCCAAGCATACGTGGGTTCTCCATGCAGAGTTTTATATGTGGGCGGGTAATGGAATATCGCTATTTTTTGCCCTGCAAATTCAGTCTTCAAAAATTCTCCGAACTTTTCAAGCCTATAAGCATATTTCTTTTCTATACCGGGAATATTTTTTCTCTGCCATTTTGTTGGAGAGTCAAGTATACCAGTTGAGCCAAAAATGAGGAGATCTTCGCCATTTACTTTAAATTCGTTATATGTATCATCGAGCCAGACAACCTTGGAAAAGCTCCTGACAATCTCTGCCCTAAGCTCTTCATACTCTTCGTTTCCAAAAACACCAATGATTGTTTTCGCCTCGCATAGGCTAAGCAAATCTAGAGCCCTATTGTAAAACTCTATGCGTCCTTTATCTATGATATCCCCTGCGAGTATCAGCAAATCGGCCTTACCATTGGAGCAAGATGTTTCGATGGCTTTTTGTAGCTCTGCTTCGCCCTTCGGGAGGTGCGCGTCACTTGTAGCGATGATCCTCATTCGTATATCTCCTCATAAAAACAACCTTGAAGCGTTCTCAAATAGGATTCTTTTGAGCTCACCTTCATCGATCTTCAGCTCTCTCGCCATGAATTTCAGGAGGGGTGGAATATTTTCAGTTAGCAGCTTCTGTCCTCTGTACTCATAAGGTCCATCGCTCTCTGTTAAGACTCTCCTCAAGTCAACATTAGGCAAGAGCGAGGAATGTTTTTTCTGGAAAAGAGCTGCGACATTGAAAGATATGTAAAAACCAGCCTCTTGGAGCCTCTCCATCAGATCCTTGGGACCGGTATACCAGTGAAACACGGCATGCGTTATATCGAACTTCATAACTAGGTCTGCTACCTCTTCCCATGCACCTGCGGCGTGAAGATTCAAAATGGCACCTGTCTCCTTCGCTAATGAAAGGAATTTCTGTAATGTCCTCATCTGTGCCTCGTATGTATTAGGCGTGAACTTTTTGTCAAGCCCTACTTCCCCGATACAGGGCTTATCCATAAGTTCTATAAGCTCTTCAATTTGCTTCAATGCATCCCTGCTAGCTACATCTATTCTCCAAGGGTGGATTCCGATACAGGGTTTTATAAAGGAGAATTCTTCAGTTAGCATGAGAGTCTTCTTAGAGCTTTCCAAATCATCGGATACTCCTAAAATTATGAAGTCTCTCTCAAGCTTTCTTAGATATTCTTCTTCGTATTCATAAGCGTGGGCATGAGAATCGATGTATTTTGTTCCCCAAAAAACACTCATTATAGTACCCCGTTAGTTTGCTTAGATATATTGGCTTTGATCCATTCGATTAATTCCTCGTCATTGGAGAAGTTAAACTCATCCTCTTTTGGCACGTATCTTCCGTTTTTATCTTCAGAATAAGTTATATATCTCGCCGATATGCTTCCTGACTTTACCTCTTTTTCTCCGACTACTGCTATCACGGGTATTCTGAGCATCCTAGCCTCCCTGAGCCTCGGGTTCAGCCTACCTTCAGTCAATAACGTTGCTCTTATTCCAATGGACATGAGCTTCTCGTATATTTGCCTAGCTCTCTCGACCTGTTTCTCATCTCCTTCTTCCACCGGCAAAACGCTGACCTGGATTGGAGCTAGCCAGAGGGGTACTCTACCAGCGTATTGCTCGAGCATTATACCGATGAACCTTTCTAGGCTTCCAAGTATAGCCCTGTGGATTATAACCATACGCCTGGGGATATTGTCTTTGTCTGTATATGTGAGGTCAAACCTTTCGGGCAAATTGAAATCCAGTTGTATTGTCGCTGCCTGCCACTCTCTACCCAGCGAATCCCTAAATATAACATCTATCTTTGGGCCATAGAATGCCGCATCTCCTATAGATTTTGTGTAGCTTACACCCATGTTTCGTAGTGCCCTTTCGAGCGAGCTCTCAGCATGTTCCCATATCTCGTCGCTTCCCATATATCCTTCCTTATCGCTTGGATCTCTGAGGCTCAGGTTGAAGCTGTAGTTTTTCAATCCCATAGCGGAGTATATCTCCTCAATGAGCGAAAGGATGCGAGATATCTCTTCTTCTATCTGGTCTTCTCTCGCGAAGATGTGGGCATCGTCTATAACGAACCCCCTAACTCTAGTCAAGCCATGGAGAGTCCCCGCCCTCTCATACCTATAAACGTTCCCCATTTCGAAATATCTTACCGGCAACTCTCTGTAGCTCCACTTCTTTCTCTTAAGTATTAGTATATGGAACGGGCAGTTCATGGGCTTCAGAGCATTTTCCTTTTCGTCTAGGTTGAAGAGAAACATGTTCTTTTTATAATGTGCCAAGTGGCCGCTTATTTGGAATAGATCCGTCGTCGCTATATGGGGAGTTGAGACCAGCTGGTAACCTCTACGCTGGTGCAACTTCACAATGTACTCATCGAGAGCTCTTCTCATTGCAGCTCCATTCGGCGCCCATAAGATAAGACCAGCGCCAACTAGCGGCGAAGTTAAAAATAAGTCCATCTCCTTTCCGAGCTTCACGTGATCCCTCTTTTCGGCCTCTTCCCTTCTGTCCTCAAATATTTTCCTATCAAAGCTGGCAGGAAACGCTGATACATGTATGCTGTTCAAAAGTAAGGAGTCCTCCCTTCCTTGCCAATGTGAAACGCTCAGATTTGAGATATACATTTCATCGATCTTTCCAAGCCTTTTAGGATGAAGTTCTGAGTCGCATAAGGTTACTACATCGTTTACAGCTATAAGTTTTGGTGATCCTATGCTCTTAGATAGATAGGCTAAAAGATCCTCGCCTCTCTTTTTTAGCTCCTCTTCGGGGTTTCCATCTATGACTTTTATTTCTGCTTCATCGGCTAGCTTCTTTGCGAACTCCACCACTCTCTCGGCATTTTCTCTACTGAACTCGCTTCCATCCAAATAGAAATCTACCCTGACTTCCCCATCTCTGATATTGTACCCTGCCAGCTTAGCTTTAGGGAATAGTTTTTTAATGGAGGCTTCGATAAGATGCGCCAAAGTATCATAAAAGATTTCGCTACCGCGCTTGCTGAAAAAATATAGTACTTCGGCTCTTTCCCATCCTTCCTCAATCTTCGATGGCAGTCTGACGACGACCTTCTTCTTATCTTTTGTTATAGCAAATAAAAAAACGGCTGTTCCCATGGTACTATGCTTTTTCTGGTCGACATATGTTCCTGGTGGTACCTCTTCTACTACATCAGAATCGATGAGGGAAACCAACTCGTCTTCCCTCTTATTCTTCCTCTTCTTCAAGCTCCGCACTGAGCTTAGTTCTAGCTAATTCATCGATCCTGTCTAGGTCTTTTTCCTCTTGGTATCCTTTCTTTGTAAGTTCTGAGATTTTTTTCATAGCTTCATCGAGCTTTTCCTTTTCTAACCAAATTATGATGCCTTCACTATCTTCGAAGAATATAGCGAATCTTTTTCTCCTATCATCAGCTACGACATGGAGGCATGGTGGATACTCACATTCTTCATCCATATTTCTGCACCTAGCTCACACAGTTATTTTCTGTTTAAGAGTTTATTTAGTAAACTACCCCTCATCATAGTAGGGGTTGGAGGCTTCCAGTTATTTTGCTGTTAACCTTCATCCCCCTTTGGGGTTGTTTACGTACCCGAACCTATGCCTTTCGTAAAGGCACAGGATATGCTTATGGAAGCATTGGGGTTACATCCCTATGTTTATTTGCTAGATTTTAATATTTATCCTTAAAAACACCACCTTTATGATGAGGTCTTGGTAGTGGGATAAAGGGTATCATTGTAATATATATTTGACACTTAGGCTGGGGAAAGAGAATGAAGGGAAAAATCTTTATAAGTCTAGACAGAAGGTTCTCGCAGAGTATCTATGCTGAGCTCAGGGAAAGGGGTTTCGTGTACATAAGAGAATATGGTTGGTTAATACCTATAAACAGGGTGGAAGAGTTTGAAAAAATTACTGGATTAGCTATTCCTATCGATGAAGGAGACTTGCTAAAAATTGAGTCCTTAGTGAGGGAGGTGAAAGAGGCTGAGATATCTGTTGGTGAAAAAGGAGAAAGCAGAGGAGAAATGGAGATCGCTCATGATGAGGCAATATACAAGGTCACGCTCCCCAGCGGGATGTCTTATACAGTCCCCGTTTCAATCGTTCAAGCTTACAAAGATGTTATAGAGGAACTTGGGAAGAGAGGAGTTTCTAAGCTTAAGAAAAAAGAATTAGTGGAAATGGTACTTCGTAGGATTGGGTTCACAAAATTCTTCAGCAGGGATGGGAGCTATTTTTACTGGGAGACCTTCTATGGAGATAGGACAACCTATCACACGCATTATTATATACCGGCCAAGATACTAGAGAGCATGGGGCTTATATCATTAACTAAGCAGGATGAGGTAGTAATTAGATCGGTTTCCTCCCGGAGCTAAAGGGGTAATTACAGCGAACTCTTTTCTTTTTTTTTGTGAGAAGGTTTCATTGTTTTTATATTAATATTGAACACCTGACCCCCCCTTAGGGCGTTAATAGGTTCCCCTCATCTGTTTGGGATTACATCTGTCATTTGAGGGCATTCAGGGGGTCAGAGATCCCCCCATCTTAACTTGCTTGAGAGATTGCCGATCCTGCATCCAAGAGCTCAGGGGCAACCACGCTTTCGAATTACTCATCATCAAAAGCAATCAGGGCAGAAAACCTGAAGCTTTTATCATCCTCGCTATAAATGGCTAGGCTTTCGGTTGTAAATCTTAGTTTCCATAAATATGAAGGAGCGAGGTCAACCAATTACGAAGTTCTCATTTAACGTCATCCCTTTACTGAACCTTTCCGGAGTGTATAGTGACATGAGCCGCGGCTCTTTTCCTGTGGCCAGAAATTCTGCCATAAGCTTTCCAGCAAACGGACCTAGCATGAATCCGTGACCGCTGAATCCTCCGATAGCATAGAGCCCTTCTGGCCAGCTTTTCATTCTTCCCATAATATGAGATCTATCGGGTGTCATCTCATAGTATCCACTCCAAGTCCTGATTATCCTTATGAAATTAGAGCCCTTGAGAGCTTTTTTCAGTCTGTTTGCATAGGTCCTCATCCAGGCAAATCTGTTTTCCAGCTCGACCACGCCTTTAGGCTCATTTCCAATTGTAGTAGAGCCGATGATCTCTCCCTTCAATGTCTGCGAAAAATATAAGTGGAGGGCAGAATCAACGACAAACGGCGATATTCGGAAAGCGAACGGTTCGGAAACTGCTATTTCTTTCCTAACAGGTTCAAGAGGAATATTCAATTGCAGATTCTTAGAGAACTCTAACATCCAGGCACCGTTAGCCAGAACAACTCTACTAACGCTAACTCCCACGCCGCGAGACCGCAGAGAATGTACTTTGCCTTCCTTCACTTCTATCTCCTCCACACGAGAGCGCTCCAATATCTTCACACCAAGGCGTCTGGCTTTTCGTTCAAGGCCGAATATCACCGAATCCGGATGAATTGAGCCGTTTTCTTTACCAAAGAAGCCAGCTATTATTTCCTTCCTTTCCTTTAAGAAGGGATAATTTCTGTAAAGAAGCTCAGGCGGGATCTCCGTAAGTGGTACTCCCCACTTTTTGAACAGCTCATTAGTGCTCTTGAGAGTTTTGTATGCGGCTTCGTCTGAGGCTATCCATAAGTACCCAGTTTTAGTGATCAGCGTATTCATTCCCGTAATTTTAGATAATTCTTCTAGATATTCAGCTGACCTTATTGCGAACTCTAAATTTCTCTCGTCGCCAAAATGTACTCTAAACCTGCCAGCATTTCTGAGCGACGAGCCGTATCCAAGGTAATTGGACTCGAATAAGCAAATGTTATTTCCTCTTCCCTCAAACATCGCTAGGTTCATTGCGAGGGAGAGACCAACAACGCCTCCTCCGATTATCGCTGTATCACACTCCAATTCATTCACCTCAATAGATCATCCCAAGTTCTACTGGCTCAAGTGGAGGCCTCTGTTTGAACCCACCTAAAGAACCTAAAGGGGTCTTCCTGAAATAAGATATAGCGAGCGATGACGAAATCCTGCAGATCCTTCCCTGACACGTTCCAGTACCAAGTGCAGTGAACCTCTTTATCCTTTCCAGGTCCTTATATCCCATATCATATGCGAGGATCACGTCTTCAAGAGTCACGTCTTGACAAGTGCATACGAACTTCATTCCTCTAATGTCTCTCGTTAACAAAAGCTCTGGAGAATTATTTATAATGGTGTCCTCTAGAGGAGCTAAGCCCTTTGAGGATTGAATGTTATTGAGCTCCTTCTCTTCCTCACTCGAAAGGCTTTTTCCAGAAATGACCTTGGAAACTAGCTCAACCTCCTTACTGACCAAATCTTCTGGAGTCCCTGATGCCCTTCCGAGGAAAAACAAATTTTTGGTCCCTTTCACGTAGCCTTTTTCTGTTCCTACGGTTGGAGCTCCAAGATATTTGCTGTACACCAGTCTCCCACCTGCTTGGAGAACTGGTTCGATATCCGGTATGCCCGTTATCGCCGAGACTATTAAGTCGGTCTGAAGTTCTTCTTCTTTTGAAGAAATGATCTTAAGCCCTTCAACTACAGGATATCCCGTGGCCTTCACTTCCTCGGCAACAACCAGTTCACCATCCCAATCGATGCTTTCTCTTTTCTTGAGACTGCCTACGGAAACAACGGTCGTTTCTTTGAATCGAGAAAATTCCCGAGCCGCCTCAAGCCCTCTCTTATCATTAGATAAGACGGCTATCTTTCTTACATCTCTAAGCGCTCCATGCCCAACTATTAAAAACTTAGCGAGCTCAGCGCTAACTACGCCAGGCAAATCGTTGTTTTCAAATATAGGCATAGCATCCCTTACACCAGTGACGAATGCAAGCGTGTTGGCAGCTATCCTATATATTTCCCTTTTTTCTTCACTAAGCGCATATACTCCGTCCTCAAATTTGCCCAGATATACCGACTCAAGTATTGTGACGTTACCTCTTGCTCCTTCCCCACTCTCTTCCTTCAATCGGCTGAACGGCTTCGTGGCGATCAAGACAACGTTATTTCCGGTCAGTTCGACTACTCTGTTAGCAAGCTTTAATCCTGCCCCATCCCCCGCAATGATTGCAACTCCACCTTCTATGACCTCTTCATGAGGCTCAGGCAATTCAATATCTTCCATCGGCAGCTCTGGATTTCCGCTCATCTTCACAACGGTCTTCCAAACGGTATTCCAAAGCCTTCTCACTAGTATGGAGTGATAGAACCCTGCGCTTCCTAATTCCTTTCTCGCTTTGCTTATTAACTCCATGCTATATTTTGGTGAGGGATTTGAAGAGCTATGAGGGAGATACAAATATGTGACCCCTTTAGGAGAATGGGCCCTTATCCATGGGCACCATCTCTCCATGTAAAATGGGGCCCTAGGTCTCTTGAACTTCGGACTTGAGGCAGTGGGGATTATCCTTTCCCTGAATGTCTCCAAAATAGGTGAATAATTCATCTTTACTTGCCCTGCTCAAAGTATTCTAATATAGAAGTCGTGATGTACTCAAGGTCCTCCTTAGAGAGCAAGGGATGAACGGGTATGCTCAGGACCTCTTTAGCTACCTGCTTCGCAACCGGGTTGAGGGTTTCAGGGTATCCCATCGCCCTATAGACTGGGTGGTCATGGAGGGGATAAGGATAGTGAATAGCTGTCCCGATGCCTTTTTTGTTCAGGTGCTCAATTAGCTTGTCCCTATCCTTTTCTGGCACTCTAATGACGAATTGATGGTATACGTGTTTATAGCCAGGCTGCTCCGTGGGTAGTGTTATCTCCTTTACAGAAGAGAGCTTTTTCTTGTAGAACTCCGCATTGCTTCTCCTGATTTCGTTCCACCTGTCAAGTTTTTTCAACTGCACGCGCCCCAAGGCAGCTTGCATCTCCGTCATAAACAGGTTTCCACCTATCATATCGCTCAGGTATCTTTTGGCTTCTCCATGCTTTCTAAGCTTGAGCAACAATTCATAAACGCTGTCTATGCTCGTCGTGACCATGCCTCCTTCCCCGGTCATCATATTTTTCGTAGCATATAGGCTAAATGCTGAAGCATGACCAAGTGAGCCAACTTTTGTCCCTTTTATCTCGGCACCGTGAGCTTGGGCTGAGTCTTCTAGTACTAAGAGCCTGTTATCTTCAGCTATCTCATTTATTGCATCCATATTAGCTGGATGACCGAAAAGATGAACAGGTATTATAGCTCTGGTCCTTCCCGTAATGAGCTCGTTAGCGGACTCAGGGTCTATGCAATAAGTTTTTTCATCGATATCAGCGAAAACAGGCCTCGCCCCGACATTCACTACGGCATTAGCGGTTGCTATGAAGGTAAAGTCTGGAACTATCACCTCATCGCCGCTCTTTATTCCCAGGGCTTTAAGAGCTGCTTCTAGCGCAATTGTTCCATTCATCACGCTCACAGAATATTTAGCACCGATGTAAGACGCGAATTCTTTTTCAAAGTTCTCAGTTTCTTTTCCCCTCGTAAGCATTCCGGATTTAAGTACATTCACAACTGCCTCGATCTCTTCATTTTCTATAATTGGCTTGGAAATGGGGATCCTTATATTCAAATTTATCACACTCCAGACTTTTTGACCCCTCAAAGCCCATCTTTTCTATCTTAATTGCATTAAAGGTCCATCTTTCAATAGTTCGCCATTTTTGTCTTGCTTTGATCCTTCTACCCTTTGATTTGCCGTGGGGGGCTAGGGGTCCTTTTCTATTTATAGACAAGTTACTTGTAACCTATAAATATTTTTTTAAAAAAATAGAAAATTAACCTTTTTTGAAAAAATATCTTGAAGCTTTTCTAAATGCATCTCTTCTGACCTCCTTTTCGCCCTAAAGTGCAGAGGTTTCCCTCATCTGTTCGGTATTACATCTGTCATTTGAGGAGCAGTCGGGGTGGTCAGAGATCCCCCCATCTTAACTTGCTTGAGAGGTTGCCGATCCCGCATCCAAGAGCTTAGGGGCAACCGTAATTCGAATCTTAATCATTTATCGAAAGCAATTAAGGAAAGAAAACCAATAAGCTTTTCTCATCTTCGCCTTAAAAGGCGAGGCTTTCAGATGTAATGTTTTGTGAGAAAATTTTCAGTCTAAGGGGGAAAGACCGCTATTTAATATATTCCTCAGCTCCAGATTAGTCCGCTTGGGCTTCATGAACCACATGATTATCTCGCCATTTTCTCTTTCCATGTTTTTGATGTTCAAGATAATGCCCTGTTTTTGCATAAAGCTCAAGAACTCGTCGATGACGCTTTCTGAGTAGAACCTAAGGGTAAACTCCTCGGTAATAGCCCCGCCTAAACTGACCTTTTTAATTGAGCTTATCGGTTCTGCTAAAAGAGCCTCGCCTAGCTTCTTCATCTTCTTTTCCAGCTCTTCTCCGTCGGCACCTTCTTCAAAGCTTTTTAAAGCCTCTCTCAGAATACGGGGAAATATGTACGTTCTACCTTCATCAAACATGTACTTCATCCCTTCTGCGATATCTCCAATATTCGTGTGCGTAGTGGTATATTTTAACGGAGGAACTCGGTTAAAAGGATCCTTAAGCACTATCCCTTCCCTTTTCTCCTTTTCCATCGAATTCACAATTTCTCTGATCTTTTCAATCTCTCCTTTGTCGACCCTATCTATTTCTCGAACACACTCTAAGCCCGTGTCAGAGCAAAACTCCCTTTTTGAATCGGCGGATAAAAAGGAGCCTCCCCTCATTACGTCTATCACAAAAAAGCAGAAGTCCTTGCATTCGGGATATTCGTACCTAGTATATGGATTCTCAGTACCTACCACTTCTCCAAATACAACGTAATCTTCCAAGTCGTCTATTCTCTTTTCGCTAAATATCTTCTCAAGCCTGTGCGTTGTGTAGGGGCATATATAACCTCCCCTCGTTATAGCCAAAAGCTTTCCAGCGAACTTAACGACCCTAACATTGTAGCCGTTAAGCTTTTCTTCAATAACAACCTGGTCCCTGAAATGTTGCGGAACGGCCTTGGATAGTAAAAGTATTCTAGCTATAGATGGATATCCAGGAACCACCAACGGGCTAGTCTTGTCATGAAAAATTACAGCTGTCCCCTCAGGGTAAGGACCAATGTCTCTCCTGAAAACCAAATACTCAAATTCTCCATATGAGGCTTTCCTTAGACTCTTAGATTTGAGCAGCCTCCTAGCCCTTAATTCGGTTATCCTTAAAGCCTTAGCAAGATCCTTATACGTTATCATTTTGATCTCACTTTTCATGCGTGTTATTTCAGGTAGGGGATTTTTCGTCATTACATTAGAGCTCAGTTTACCATCGTTTCATCATGCGTTTTCTGATTACTCTTAATCGATCAGCATATATAATAAATTTTTTAATTCGATCAAGATAGCATTGTCTTTAGCCTTCTTAGACCCTCCAGGAACGATATCGGGTCGATGGCGATTATCCCCATCCTTTCGGCCATCTTTTTTATTCCATCATCATTCGTAACAAGCGACCCCTTCAGCTCATAAGCTAGGACTAAAACATCGAAGTCTTCTGGACTATCTACAATCCCCTTTCTCATTATCTCTCTGAACTTCTCTCTAGCCTCATGCACTAGCTCGGCATAAGCTTCATCTGTTGCTGCATTCTTATCGGTCTTTAGAGCCCTCTTCAATAGGTCCTCCATTAACCGTAATGCTCTGAACGATCTCAACCTAATCGATTGCACATAATCGCTCATTATTAAAGCGGGAATTTTCGTGGTAAGCATATCAGGGGATTTAACAATTATCCACGAGAAAAGATCCCCCAAGGTTTCAAAAGAAACCCCGTTGGAAAGCAGATATCTTCTCATCTCCCCGGCCATTGAAGGAGTGGTATAAAACAATAGGTCCAGTTGAAATCTCAGTTCGGCTATTAGAGTTGAAATCTTTTTTATTGTTGAATCCAAATCATCAGCATTGAGAATACCTTTCAGCCTAGGGTCAGTAAGGGCACTGGTGTCTAGGACATAAATTGAAAGAGGGCCCTTCTTCTTTGATGCCCTTAAATTGCCGTTTTTCGTAGCAATAGCGTATCTACCTCGCAACTCAATTTTTAATTTAAAATGTCATGAACACTATTACTCTATACATAAATTCATTTAAACGTTCCAATATTTATTAGGTCTTTACAATGTGAACTGCTTCCGCCCATACGAACGAGGCATCTTCACATTCGCTATAAGGCTTTCCTTGGGTCCCTTCCCTTCAACTTTAAAGTTTTTCAACATGTCCTGCGTGTCCTTAAGGGTTTTTCTTTCCTTCTTTTCTCGCCTTGTTCGCCACATCCAGAAGGATATTGTGCCTTAGCCTCAACTTGCACTGCCCTAAGCAGCTTTTCTTCCGCTTCTATAGTTGGGTAAATCCTGTATTTGAACGAGAGCTATGCCTTGTCATTCTTTTTCTTGGCTCTCCGCATATCTTTCTTAATATTTATTATAACTAAAAAAGCATTTCTATAAGGGGCTATCCATACCCTCCCTAACGTAAGGGAGTTCCGCCCCCTTAACCCTAAATAAAGTTAAATTCCCTGGTTGGTGGTGAAACCCGCTGAGCGCCCAAGAAGGATTCAGCAGTTTTGATATCGAGATCTCAAGAAAATGGAGCAAATATTGGGAAGAAAATAGGCTGTATGAAGCTGACCCAAAGCTAGATAAAAAGAAGTTCTACTTAACTGCAGCATATCCCTATCCGAATGCTCCACTACACTTGGGACATGGCAGAACTTACCTTATACCAGATATCGTAGCAAGATATAAAAGGATGAGGGGTTACAATGTCCTTTTCCCTATGGCCTTTCACTTCACTGGCACTCCAATACTCACGGCAACGGAGTCCCTTCTGAAAAGAGAGGAAAATTTAATCAAAGAATACAGGGAGCTCTATGAGGTAAGCGAGGAAGATATAGAAAAAATAAAGACTCCGCATGATTTAGCGAGCTACTTCAAAAATAGGGCAGAGAATGATATGAAGAATTACCTTTTATCAATAGATTGGAGAAGAAAATTCACTACGGTTGACCCAGAATACAAGTCTTTCATAAGATGGCAATTTGCAAAATTGAAGGAGAAAAACTACATAGTAAAAGGGACACATCCCGTTGGTTGGTGCCCAAAGCACCAGATGCCTGTAGGAATGCATGATACTAAGGGAGATGTTGAGCCGGAAATAGAGGAATTTACACTCATATTCTTTCTTGGCGATGATGGGGTTATATTTCCGGCTGCTACCCTCAGGCCAGAAACTGTATTCGGTGCTGTTAACCTGTGGGTTAATCCTGCATCGGAATACGTTATAGCGAATATCGATGGGAAGGAGATGATACTTTCTAGCAAAGCTTACAGGAAGATCACATTCCAGAAAAGTAAAGTAGAGCCTCCAAAAGTGACGATCAAAGGAGAAGAGCTAGTCGGCAGGCTAGTTCTTAACCCCATTACGAGGAAAAAGGTGCCTGTCCTCCCAGCTTCTTTCGTAGATGAAGATTATGGGACTGGCGTTGTCATGAGCGTGCCTGCTCATGCTCCTTATGATTACGTTGCCCTCATGGAATTGAGATCTTTGGGAAAGATCCAGGGATGGAAGGGAGAGTTACCGGAAATTTCTCCATTGAAAGTCATCTCACTGAATGGGTATTCGGAATTTCCCGCAGCCGATGTAGTAAAATCGATGGGCATAAAGAGTACTAGCCAAAGGGATTTGTTAGAAAAGGCAACAAAGGATCTCTATTTTAAGGAGTACTCCAATGGCCTTATCGATAAACGAGTAGTTGAACTTGCAGGCTACAAAGAGATCGAAGAGTTCGCATCTTCCTTAGTAGGAAGGTCAGTGAAGGAGGCAAGAGAACTTGTAACCAGCTTTCTGAAAAATATGGGGAAGGCTGACTCTTTCTATGAGATAGCGAATAAACCCGTCTATTGCCGCTGCGGAACTGAAATCGTCGTGAAGGTCGTGGAGAACCAGTGGTTTATAGATTACGAGAACGAAGAATGGAAGAAAGAGGTTAGAAGAGCCTTCAATGAGAAGATCGAAGTTATTCCTGAGGAGTACAAATCATGGTTCATGAATGTGATAGATTGGCTTAAGAAGAGAGCATGTGCAAGGAGCAGGGGGATGGGGACTTCGCTGCCATGGGATGAGAGCTGGATTATAGAAAGCCTCAGTGACTCTACAATCTACATGGCATTCTACACGGTGATACTCAAGATAAGGGAATTATCTATACAAGCTGAAAAGCTAGACGAAAAGTTCTGGGATTACATATTTCTGGGGAAAGGTAGCGAAGCCGAGCTATCAGAAAAATTGGGAATAGACCGGGAAAAAATAAGGAGCATAAGAGAAGAATTTCTTTACTGGTATCCATTAGATAACAGGCATAGCGGGAAGGACCTAGTACCGAATCACCTTACTTTCATGGTGTTTAACCACGTGGCAGTATTTCCCGAAGAACTTTGGCCCAAAAGGATTGTGGTCAACGGGCATATCATGGTAGAAGGGGAAAAGATGAGCAAGAGCCTAGGAAACTTCATTCCGCTTTTCAAGGCGATAAGAGAAGTGGGCCCCAACTCGCTAAGGCTCGCTTTGACGTATTCCGCTGAAATCGGTAACGATGCAAACTATGGTAGGGAAATAGTTCCTGTAGTCCATGACAGATTGAAAAAAATAGCTGAAATTATAGACGAGATCCAGAAGCATGACGGGATGGACGCAGATTTTGGTCCTTTGGAAAAATGGATCACTAGCGCTTTTAGGAGAAGAGTAGCTGCTGCTACTGAAGCGATGGAGAAGTACGCTTTTAGAGAAGCCTCTATTGAGATTTATTTCAAAGTTGAACAGGACCTTAGGCGTTACCTTTCCGCTGTAAACATTCCAAATTGGGCTATTCTGAAAGAGATAGCAGAGCAGTGGACCAAGCTAATGGTTCCAATAACCCCTGCCTTCGCTGAAGAGCTTTGGCATAGGTTAAAAAGGAAGGGATCGGTGACCATAGAGGAATGGCCAAGTGCTGAAAATATGAAGTATTACCCAGAGGAAGAATTGGCCGTTCTCCTAGTAGATAGGATAGAGGAGGACGTAGAGAACATCAAGAGAGCGCTTAAGAGAGAGCCGAAAGGTGTTGTTATAGTCACCGCTGACTCGCAAAAATGGGAGGTCGTTTCTAAAATATTCTCAATGTTTAAAAATGGCTCGCAAGCGAAGGACTTAGTAAAGGAAATAGCCAAGGCGAAGCTAGGCCAAAATCCAAACGAAGCTGCAAGCTTCCTTTATGAGCTGTACCAGAGCTTGCCAAAGGACTTGAGAGACTTCGTAGCAGGAACCAAATTTGAAGAGTTCGAATTATTGAACCAGCTGAGCATCCTATTAAGTAGAGAACTAAAGCTCGATGTGAAGGTTTTGAACGAACAGGACAAAGAGGCTTCTCAGCATATTTTAAGAAGGAAGCCGATGCCGCTTCGCCCTGCAATAAACTTGATGTTCTAATCATGTTTCACTCCGGCTTAATCGATGTTTTTTCTACTTTTTCCCATAATACGGGGGAGTTTTTTAGGTTAAAGATGATGACTTTTCCGTCACGACCTCCGACCTAATAAGCTAGAGGTTTCCCAAATTTGTTCAGGCTATCATTCCTCACATGCGTATGAGCCGAATGATTTTTATCTTTTTTTGGTATATTTGCGCTATGGGCATCTCGCTGAGGTCTTAAGGACAGAAAAGTAATTATATAGCCTAACCACAGCAAGAAAGGCGAAGCATTCAGTTGTAACATCCCCTAAGCTTTTATACTCAGCTATCGTATTTATTGCTTAAACTCTTCACCTCGACGGATGGGGTCTCCGGCTAAAGGTTCAAACCGTGGGGGCTTTCGTATGGTTATTAAGCACAAATGCATAGTATGTGGTAGGATATTTTACGATGGGCAAGGTTACATCATTTCGAGAGGAGGAATGCAACTGGAATTTCACTCCAGCAAATGCTTGACAAAATTTTTCACAAGGCTTTTTTATGATTCATCAGACATATCGTGCTTAAATGAAACCATAAAGAAATTATTGAAGGAATATGAAGAACTGAACGAGAAAAGGCAGAAAAATATTGAATAGCTAAGGACGATGCCTATGGACGAATACCTCGAAAGAACCATCGAAAAGTATTGCACCGACGAGTTAATTGATAGTGAGGTATATAACGCGCTCTCTGCTCATGAAAAAGACCCTAAGAGAAGGGAAATTTTAAAACATATGAGCGTAGAGGAAAAAAACCACAGCAACTTCTGGAGAGAGTTGCTTGGAAGAGATTGCAGAACAAAGGGCCTAAAAACGAAGATACTATTAATGCTATTGCTTAGAAAAGTGCTTGGCCTAACCTTCGTTTCCATGTTTCTAGAGAGACATGAGGAGGAGGTAGTGCATTTTTACAAAGGGATTGAGAAGAGCCTTCCTCCAGAAGCTAGTGGAAAGCTAAAAGCTATAATAGAGGACGAGGAAAGACATGAGCTGGAAATAATTTCAAGCCTAGACGAGAAGATCGTAAAATATATGAGCTTCGTCATATTGGGACTTGCAGATGCAATCGTTGAAATCAATGGTGTTCATGCAGGTTTTCTCGGTGTGACGGAGTCTACTATAGTAACAGGGATAGCCGGTTTGGTCGTTGGGCTATCGGCCGCGATCTCTATGTCTTCAGCAGCATACCTTCAGGCAAAACACGATGTAGGGAAATCACCGAAAACTTCGGCTATCATGACAGGTATTGCATATATATTGGCGGTCTTAGCACTCGCCCTCCCGTACTTCTTAATAAGAAGAATGATATCCGCTTTCGCAGTCTCTGTCTCTCTAGGAATCGTCATGATAGCTGGCTTCACTTACTATGCTTCTATTTTGCAGAGAAAAGAATTCTTAAGGGAATTCTTAGAATCAACCGCATTGATGATGGGGACTGCGCTTGCTTCGTACATATTCGGTGACGCTCTGGGAACTTTCTTTGGTATAAGAGGCATTTTTTGAGTTTTTATCAATGACGAGGTTGGTGAGCATTATTTTAACCTTTTGCTTTGCTAAGCTTATCGAGAACAGATTCAACCGAAGCCTTTATAGTGCTTGGCAAATCACTGAACCCCGTTTCTAAAAAGCCCCTAATCAAAAGCGAAACGGCCTCCTCCTCATAGAAGCCTTTACTTTCTAAGTATTCTAGTTCTTCCCTCTTTATTTTGCCTATGCTAGCCTCATGTGTAAGCTCAGCGTCGTTAGACAAAGATCTTAGCTCCGGCACGGTTGAGATCTCGGCTCCATCACCCAAGGTGAGCCCCTTACATTCTATGTGACCCTTGGTAAGCTTCCCGCTAGCAACGATCCTCGCTTTCGTAGCTATACTGCTCTTTCCCCTAGCCAATAACCTAGAGATCAGCTGTGAAGAGGATCGGTCCCCGATCAAAAAAACCTCGGTGCTGTATTTTAGAGAGCTAAATCCTGTGCCGCTAACTATTTGATCTGCCCTCGAGGTAGAATCACTGCCTTTCTGGTAAATCATTGTATTGAATGAAATGGATTTAGCTTCCGAATAATTTATGTATAAATCCTGGTAGTTCCCTTTTTCACCGACCTCCACTGAGCTTATAGCAGATACCCCCACAGAGGGGAGCCAGTTATGGATCATTATCCTTGTGTAGCTTGCTCCAGTTCCAACGTAAGTCTCCTCAAGGCTAGAGTGAACCGCTTCATTCACTAAAGTGAAACAGCCGGAGACCCCGATGGCTCTAGAACCATCTTCCAATACAACCAGGTTATAGACTTTCTGAACGACTTTTTTATTGCCGAGGACAAAGCAATTGAAAATGGGCTCCTTAACGGTAAGTCCTTTGGGTATGTAAAGGAATATTCCGCTATCGATTTTATTCACGTCTCCCTTTAACATCTTAAATGCATATTTATCGAACAGGTCTGGATATTCCCTTGCTGCTTCATGTATCTCCGAGTAAATAACCCCCATCTTCTCAAGGTCTCTAGCAAGTTTCTTGTAAAGTAGATTCTCGTTAAGGATTACGGCCCCTCCCTTTTCCACCTCAAGCCCTATTTCCCTAGCCTTTGTCATAGCTTCCCTGAGCTTGTCTGATTCATTTGTCATTGAATATCACTCCCACGGAAGTTCCTGTAGCCTTCTTCAAGAACGTATTTAAGTAGATCTCTTGCGTTGCCGCCTTGGGAAATCCTGCCATTTATCATAACATACCCCCTCCCTAGCATCTTAAGGTTCCTGACAAGCATGCCTGCGTGAGTAACTAGTAAGATAGCAACCCCCATTTTCGCCATCGCATCTATCATGTTGGCGATCTTCTTTGTAGACTCTACATCTACCCCGCTGTCTGGTTCGTCGAGCAATGCTACTTTTGGCTTCGATAGCATAACCGTCGCCATTTCAGCTCTCTTTACCTCACCTCCGCTGAATCCATTGAAGGCGGGCCTTTCCAATAAATGCTGTAATATTATCTCGTTTACAACTTTGCTCAATTCTTCCTGAGTTCCATATTTCTCAGCTATTTTTTGGAAAAGCCATTTAGTTTTTAGGGAAAGAGCGGGGGGAGCTTGGTTTGCGATGGCGATGCCTGCCTTAGCCCTTTCCCAAGAGGGTAGATTAGTCACATCTAGAGAATCTAAATAAATATTCCCGGTAATTATCTTGTAGGATGGGAAGCCCATTATTGCTCTAAGCAGAGAGGTTTTTCCAGATCCATTCGGTCCCATAAGGATGGCTATTTCTCCACTGCGTACATCCAAGTTGGCTTTCTTTACCACGATGGTTCCGCCGACCTCAACGGTAATACCACTTACGCTGAGAGATGTTTGTGACAATGAAAACCACCTTATGCTATTCTCCTTTTAGCTCAAGCGATTATAAGGTCTTTCTGATTTCATCTCCTTCGGAAGTCGAGGCTTTTGGATGCAAGACCATAAAAGAACATTTTAAAAACGCGTAATTTGTAATTCAGCAGATACGTTTAAAAATTACAAATAAATGAGCAATTAACATCCGGTTTGATTAGCTTTTAGAAGGCTACCGAACATAACTCATTTGAAGCCCTGTAAAGAAGTTATGATCTCTCTGCAGCTATTTAGGTGGTGTTTATAGCATGAGCCTTTCAAATATCCTTAAGAGTTTCTTCGAAGTGGAAAAGAGAGGAACAAACCTTAAAGTTGAGGTAATAGCTGGGATAACGACTTTTCTCTCGATGGCCTATATTTTGTTCGTTAACCCAACCATACTGACTGATGGCTTTTCCATCGCTCTTCACCAAGCGCTTGGCATATCGATGAGCTCGCCATTGCCAGAACAATACCAGGGGCTGCTTTACAGTGTTAGGCTCGGGTTTACTGCTGCCACAGCTATTTCCGCAGCTGTTGCAACACTTATCATGGCACTGTATGCAAAGCTCCCATTTGCGCTTGCTCCAGGGATGGGGGAAAATGCCTTTATAGCTTACACTATAATACCATTGTTCGCAGACCTAATATTATCTGCCCAAAAAGCAGTCGGAGTTGAAGCCGCCCAGCTAGCAATTTCCCTAGCTCTGATATCAGTCCTTTTCAACGGCATTCTCTTTCTCATATTTTCCGTAGGTAAAATAAGGGAATTCATAATAAATTCTGTGCCAGAATCTCTGAAGCTAGGAATCGGTATAGGTATAGGTCTATTTATAACTTTAATTGGTTTTGCTGACGTCGGCATAGTGAAGGGAGGTGTTGCGACTCCAGTAACTTTCAACACTAGTGCGCTCACAAGCTATCCTTTCTATCTTGGCATGCTTAGTTTCGTAGTAGCAGCTGTCCTAATGGCAAGAAAAGTCATCGGTGGCTTCATAATAGCTATTTTAGCATCTACGATCGCTGCTGGATTACTAGGCCTAATATCAGCTCCGCAGAATCTTCTAATGGTTCCTGTGCTAAGCACCTCAATTCTAAACGATTTACCACGGTCGTTTTATTTATACCTCTCTCTTTTCGGTATCGGTTTCCCGATAGCGTTTTCATTGTTCTTGGTCGACTTCTTTGATGGAATAGGAACCATAACAGCACTGGCAACGAAGGCTAACTTGGTTCAGAACGGAAGGATTGTTGGTATAAACAGGGCGCTGATAACTGATGCATTTTCGTCGATACTTGCCCCATTCTTCGGAACATCAACCGTCGTAGTATACGTTGAAAGCGCCTCCGGAATAGAGCAAGGAGGAAGAACGGGTCTCACGGCCTTAGTCACTTCACTGCTGTTCTTCGCCTCCATAGCGTTGACGCCGCTATTTACTGTAATACCTTCCTATGCAACGGGAGGAGTTCTTATGCTAGTCGGACTGTTGTTCTTATCTTTGGCCGGGAACCTTACGAAGCTCGAGGATTACAGCGAACTCGTACCTGCATTCGTAACAATAACGTCAATACCGTTCACTTATAGTATAACAACGGGGATAGGACTTGGCTTTATAACTTATACTTTGATAAAGCTGTTGACAGGAAAGTTCAAAGATCTCAAGCCGGGCGTGATCGTTATAACGTTGCTATTCGTCCTGTACTTTATATTGTCAGCCAAAGGATTCTAAGCTGACCCCCCGTCCCAAAGGGCGAGGCTTTCAGTTGTAAACCACTTAGATCAAAACTTTTTTTCTTCCTATAGTATCGTTAATATATTGATACACGATGGCAAAGAAGATAGCATTAATAGTAAATCCTATAGCGGGAATAGGCGGGCCCCTATCTCTCAAAGGAAGCGACGGAATCCCGTGGGGAGAGTTAGGAATTCACATTGGTCCTTCTTTCAAGGCTTCTGTCCTTTTTTTGAAGTTCGCTCGCGAGGTTTTGGAATATTCCGAACTGAACACTATAGAGCTTCTAACGCCTAGCGGATTGATGGGAGAAATTCCCGCAAGAGAGGTGGGATTGAATCCTAAGATTATCTGCGACCCAAAAGAGCCGACCAGCAAAAATGACACACTTGAATGTTCGGCAGCAGCAGTCGAAGAAGGAGCTGGGATCATTATCTTTGTGGGGGGCGATGGCACAGCTATTGACGTCTTAGAGGGTTCAGGAAAGGAAGTTCTGTTACTAGGAGTACCAGGAGGAACAAAGGTCTACAGCTCCATATTCGCTAGAAGCGTACAGGCAGCATCTCATCTTTTCGCTTCATATTTGAGAGGAGATTATATTACTACTGAAGGAGAAATAATATTAGTCGATGAAATCAGTCTGAGGGAAACGGGAGAGTTCAAAATATCTAGAATGGAAATAGTTCAGACCATTGAATCTAAAAGCGGTCGCTTCCGACAGGAAAGTAAAGATTTTCTTGCTTCGGATGAAGAGGAAATCGAAGAAATTGCAACGTGTATAGCTGAGGAAATTCAAGATAGGACACCGCTTATCATTGGTCCTGGAAGAACAGCGACAGCTATATCCTCTGCTCTAGGCATAAAGAAAAGGAACGTTCTGAGCGTTTCTGCCGGCTGGAAAGGAAAAACCTTCTGCGAGGACTGCACGTCTCTGGAAATCCTCGACTTTTCAACGGAAGTTGGCGGTGGAGAAAAGATTAAGCTGATCCTCTCACCGATTGGGAGGTCTGGTTTCATCCTAGGTAGGGGAAATCAACAAATTCCCTTATCTGTACTTAATAAGATTCCAATAGAAAATCTGCTGATCGTGGCGACTAGGACCAAGGCAGCTAGGCTTAGAAGGCTACTTGTGGACTTAAAAGAGAGAGCTATAGAAGAAAAGTTTTCCGGCTATCTCAGAGTAAGGATAGGATGCAACGAGGAAACGGTGATGCCTATTCTCCCTGCTTAATTATTACCCTTTTACTCGATCCATTTTTACCAAGAGCTTTACGTTTTACCTTCCGTCCTCTTCGCTTTAAAGAACGAGACTTTTAATTGTAATACCAAGGGTATTGAACCCATTAGAGCATTTTCTTAAACTAATATTATAGGGGTCACGAAATAATTTCTTAGAAAGGTATCTTAAAATGACCCTCACAGCTGAGGCTAAAAAAAGGAAAAATCCCACGTTGCTTGACTTCGCGAAAAGAAATAGTGATTCAATTGTCCAGAAAGCAGATGCGGAAAGCATAGTGAAAGAAATCCAAAACGCCAATGGTGGGGAAAAAGAAAGGGTTGAAAAAGCCGAAATTAAGGATAAGAACGCTAGCAGCAAGAAAAAGCTTTGGTTCACGATTGTCGATGAAGCGATAGTTAACGAGGCCCACTTGCTCTCGTACTATTATGACCCGGAGAGGAACTCGGCACTTCTTTGCTTCTACGATGAAGAAAAGCAGAGGATAGCCTATTGGTATGACAAGACCAATCATAAACCGTATTTCCTAGTGAAGGAGGAGCCGAATGAAGCAGAGAGGTTACTCCCGAGAGACTTGAGAGAAAGAGTTATCGGTATGGAGACCGTTGAAAAAACTAATCTGCTGACTATGAAAAAAGAAAAATATACCAGGATCCTCGTCAACGATCCCCTTGCTGTTAAGGAACTGCGCGGAAGGTTCGGCGATTCTTGGGAAAGCAATATAAAATACCACCAGAACTTCATATATGACACGGGACTCGTTCCCGGTTACAAGTATAAGGTGAGCGGCAAAAACCTCATTCCTTTCTCTATCGCCTCGGACTCTGATTCGCAGTTGAAGGAGATGTTCAAAGGGGAAAGCGAGGAAGTTAAAGCGTTCGCAGAGGAATTGTACAGACTTTTCGAATTACCCCCGCCTTTACCAAAGATGGCTTCGATAGATGTGGAAGTTTACTCGCCATATTCAAATAGGCTCCCCGACGTGGTTACCGCTCCTTACCCTGTTCTTTCAATAGCTATCGCTGGGACTGATGGAAAGAAGAAGGTCCTCGCGTTAGCGTACCCACACGCAAAAAAGGATCGCATAAAGAACAAACCATTGGGAAATATAGAAGTTGAATTGTTCGACACCGAGCACGCCATGATGATGGAGGCTTTCAGCATCTTGAGAGAATATCAAGTGATCTATTCATATAACGGTGACAACTTCGATTTGCCTTATCTAAGAAATAGGGCTAAGGTCTTAGGTTTCAGGCCTCAGGAAGTCCCCATAAGGGAGTTCCAAGATTATTACACGTTCAAAGGGGCAATTCATGTAGACCTGTACAAAGTTTTCGATAACAAAGCGCTAAAAACATATGCATTTGGGGGGAATTACAGAGAAAATACGCTAGACAGCGTAGCTCAGAGCATAATAGGTGTCGGTAAGGTGAAGATAGAAGAGAGCCCTGGGATGCTTGGCATCTCTAAGCTCGTTGAATACAATTATAGGGATGCGGAGATTACCCTTTCACTCGTTACTTGGAAAAACTTCCTAACCTGGAAGCTTCTCATCTTATTATCAAGACTCACGAAGACTGGGATAGAAGAACTAAGCAGGAGCCAGATAAGCAACTGGATAAGAAATATGCTTTATTGGGAGCACAGAAAGAGGAACTTCGTTATACCTAAACAGGAAGATATTCTCCAGCACAAAAGGGAGATAAAAAGCAGAGCGGTGATAAAGGGGAAAAAGTATGCGGGCGCTATAGTCCTCGATCCCCCGATAGGAGTATTCTTTAACGTTCTAGTTCTCGATTATGCCAGCCTGTACCCTTCCATAATAAAAGTGTGGAATTTGAGTTATGAGACGGTAAACCCGTCCTATGAATGCAAGAATATGAAGGAGATCCCCGATGTCAAGCACGTCGTATGCATGGACAGAAAGGGCATGACCTCCCTCATGATAGGTACCATGAGGGACCTCAGGGTCAAGGTTTATAAAAAGAGGAGCAAAGACAAGAAGCTAAGTAGTGAACAGAAAGATTGGTATAACACAGTACAGTCAGCCCTAAAGGTACTCCTAAATGCTAGCTATGGAGTGTTCGGAAGCGATGCATTTGCGCTTTACGCTCCTCCTGTTGCTGAAAGCGTTACTGCTATAGGAAGGTATACCATTACGAGCACAATAAAAAAGGCCATGAACCTCGGCCTAAAGGTTCTTTACGGCGACACGGACAGTATGTTCATATGGAACCCAGACAAAGAAGCGCTAGCTAAGCTTGTGGGCGAAATCGAAAGGGAGTTCAGCCTAGACCTTGAGATAGATAAAGAGTTCAGATATGTTGCTTTCTCCGGATTAAAGAAGAATTATCTAGCGGTATCGCAAGGAGGAGAGGAAGTGATAATAAAAGGCTTGCTTGGAAAGAAAAGGAACCAGCCCGAGTTCTTGAAAAAATCCTTCTCTGAAGTTATTTCTCTCCTCAAAGAGGTGAAAGACCCCAGAGACTTCTCGTCGGTGCACGAGGAAATAAAGGGAAAAGTTAAGGAAATATATAGAAGGCTCAAGAACATGGGCTACACTTTGGATGAGCTCGCATTCAACGTGATGCTAAACAAGGACATAGAAGGCTATGTTAAAAACACTCCTCAGCATGTTAAAGCAGCAATTTTGCTCAAAAACTTTGACAGAAAGCTCGTCAAGGGGGACATCATATCTTATGTTAAGGTAAAGGGAAGGGACGGAGTTAAGCCGGTTTCTCTCGCGAAGCTTTCTGAAATAGACATCGATAAGTACCTAGAAATAGCAAAGAGTACGTTTGAGCAAGTGCTGAGAACCATTAACATAAGCTGGGAAGATATAGAGGGGATGGCTAGGCTAGAGAGCTTCTTCGGAAAATGACTATAGAACCTTTATTTCAAGCGGGTACTTACCCAAGGTGAGTATTTTATCTTCCTTAACTACAGCGTCGACTTCCAGTCTAATACCGAACCTTTCAGGGAAGTAGACTCCAGGCTCTATTGTGAAGACGCTCCCGAGTTCAACTGCATCCTTTGAGCCTGGTGCTATGTTGGGCATCTCATGTACCTCTATGCCAAGCCCATGCCCAGTCCTATGAGTAAAGAATTTTGATAACCCCTTCTTCTCAAGAACCCCCCTCACGATGCTGTCAAGCGATCCTCCCAGTATCCCAGCTTTTGCTTCGGAGATCCCTACTTCCACGGCATCCCTAACAGCCTCAAACTTTTCCATTATTTCTTCGCTTGGCATACCAAGGGAATACATTCTAGTTAAATCCGCATGGTACCCCTTATATGCTACCACCAAGTCCAGTAAAACGAGATCTCCCCTTTTCAAGGCCCTCTGCGAATATTCGTGGTGAGGAATCGCTGTGTTCGCCCCACTTTGAATTGAAAGGATTTGATCTGCATCAGCACCAAGCTTCCGAGAATGCTCAGCCAACTTCGTCATTATTTCAGCCTCAGTTGTCCCCTCTGAGATAAAATTTTCAGCCATCTTAAACAAACCATCAAGTATATTTGCCGCAGCTTCGATCTTTTCCAATTCATTTTCGTCCTTTTTCATCCTCTCTAACAATAGCGCTTCTGAACCGCTCACTAAGTTGAAATCATAAAGAACTTCTCTTAACTTCAAGTAAAGATCGATTTTCATTTCTGGGTCTAACCCTATTTTATCACCGCTCTTCAGCCCCATCGCTCTAACTTCGGGATAAAGATGTTTGAACGGATTATCCCCGTCCGAATATATTATTTCATTGCACTTTAAGTCAGAAACCCTTTCCTCCTCAAGTTTAGGTGCGACGACGAGGCATTCGTCTATGGTAGCGATCATAAATAGAGGTCTCTCGAAGCTCTTTAGATTCTTCCCGGTTAGGTAAAAGAAATTTGGTCCAGAGACGGTTAATATCGCAGATAACCCGTGGGAGAGCACCCTTTGTACCTTCATCCTATTTATTGCGTACACTTTAACTCACCAAAATATTTTGCTTTTAAGAACCAAAAGTAGCGCGAAATTAACCTATAAGTTTTCCGCTATTCGTTAGTGAACTACCCCGCCCTTACGAACGGGGCATCCTCACCTCGAAATGAGATCTTCCTGGGTTTCCTATCCACAGGCTCTGAGGGCAGTCCCGACCCCGCACGAAGGTTTTTGAAGTATTCCTCGGATCTACCTTCACCATCCTCCTACCAGCTCTTTCAGCCTTGTAGGAGAGGTAGCTCATGAACTTGGTTACATCTATTTTTTGATAACTAGTGAGCTACCTCCCCCCTTAAGGACGAGGCTTCCAGCGTTTAGCTGGGGCTTTTCACCTTTAGCCTCATCTGCTGGTTCGAAGGGCTCACATCTCCGCCATCCGCAGAGCTTATTACCCTGCGAGCTATGCTTATGCTTGAACTTCCTTCTGCAGAGAGGAACATCCTCTAAGATTTCTAACCCAGTATAGGCAAAAAGCTTCTCTCACCTTCCTCGCCGTGAACGGCGAGGTTTTCAGTTATAACTTGAGATTCTTTCTAAAGGAGATGGCTGCAACTGCAGCAGAAGCTGATAAGGCAAACGAAGATATAGCGATGATTGCCAAGACAGCTGGTTCGACTGACTTAGAGGAAGTCGTTGAGCCTGAAAGCAATTGCGCTCTTTTATCGGGAAATACCTGAATACTTCTAAGGTCGATAGAGTAGCCGTAGAGCATTACGCCTTCTCCCTTTGCTTGGGGCCAATCAACATAGTAGCTTTGATATGCATGCTTTTCCAGCTGCTCAAAGGTGAATATCGTGGGGACCAAGTCTATTATATATTGTTGAATCTCGTAATATTTCTGGTACCTTTCAGTTTGGTTTATTGTCTTGAGGGCGTCCATGATCATAGAGTCTAACTTAGAATCCATGAGCCACTCGTTTTGTTCCCAAGTCCCTAGGCTTTGGCTAGAGTATCTTGCGAGCAGGAGGGGGCCGATGTCATATATTACTGGTCCATCAAATATGGACACGATATTAGGAGATGTGGTCAAATTTGACATTTCCTGCACTACTGAAAGCCAGGGCTTCTTCACGACGTTTACTGTTATACCAAGCTGTTGCATGTTTGCCTTGAATAGAAGCGCTACCTTTTCTTCGTCGGGTACTTCCGCGACCCAGTCGTATTCTATTGGGTACTTGTCAAGTTGGCCGTAGTACTTGCTCTGCTTCAAAGCATCTAAGGCCTTCTGGGGATCGTAATTATAACAAGTTTGGTTCGGGAGGGCACCAGGCAGGCTTGGTGCTATGGGGCCGCATGCTCTTGGGCTTCCGGGGAATATCTGGTTTATTACGGTATTGTAATCGAATCCCCAAGCGAGCGCTTTTCTTAGGTTAATGTCATCCGTTGGGGGCAACTTAGTATTCAGCATTAAATAAAATACGTCTCCAGAAGGAATGTTCGCTATGCTTATACCTGTCACATTAGATAGGAAATCGTAGTTTTCCTTCGGCTGCCATTGATCGCTGATCTCCAACTCCCTCTTCATCAAGAGAGTCCTTACCGTTGAAGGGTCGGTGGTCCCAATGAATATAGCTGTATCGGGGGAGTTTGGCTTAAGACCAGCCCAATAGTTGGGGAACTTCTGGAGAACGACCTGAGATTCTAGTTGGAAGCTTTTTACAGTGTAGGGACCGCTTCCCGCATCGTGTGTAAGTAACCAGTTCCTTCCATAGTCCCCGAATTGACCATAGTTGTACTGAGTGCTGTTATATGCTATATGCTCCATGACAAGCTTGCTATTCAGTATATAGAACCTTGTAAGCGTATCTAAGAATGGACCATATGGAGATTTCAGCTTGAATACGACCGTGTAATTGTCTTTAGCCTCTACAGAATCGATGTAAGGTAGGAAAAGATAGGAAAATCCTTCTTTTATCGTAAGTAGCCTCTTCATGCTGAATACCACATCGTTGGCCGTCAGCTCTGAACCATCATGAAACAGGATCCCTTTTCTAATATGGAACGTCCAAACAGTGCCATTGTCGCTGACGTTCCAGCTTTCAGCAACCCACGGTACTACCCCTCCTCCTGGTTTAGGATATACCAATGGGTCATATAGATTATTTATAGTAGTGGCGCTTGCATAGTCGCTTCCAACCGCTGGGTCTATGTAATTTGGCCAAGCAAATGATACCCTAAGCACCTTGTCACTAGAGACCTGGGATGTAGTTTGCGTTTGGGGAGTAGTTTGTGAGGTGCTTGTGCTCTGAAAGCCTCCCTTCAATACAAAGGCGGCGGCCAAAGCGAGAATTATAATTACTGCTACAGAGATTCCCAATATCATCTTTGCAGAAGTCATTCAGAGCTCCACCTACTGAGAGTGTATGGGTTGGGATATCATCTTCTTTTATATAAATTTATTGTTATATTTGAAACACAATTTTAATATTATTCTTTTTTATTTATAATATAAAAAAATTTTTTAAGTCTTCCCTCCCACCTTTGATAAAAACCATATTTCGAGGGGAATCCATGCTCGGAAGTAAGGTCATACGCATCGGCATCGACATAGGTGGGGCATTCACAGACCTCGTTGCCTACAACGAGGAAACGGGAGAGCTTATCTGGAAAAAGGTTGAGACGACGCCATGGGATCCAGCGGAGGGGGTTATGGAAGCAGTTAATAAAAGCAAAATCGACCCGAAAAATGCATATTCCTTTATACATGGGCAAACCCTAGTCATAAACACGATCCTAACCAGGACTGGCTCCAAAGTGGGGCTCATAACCACGAAAGGTTTTAGGGACGTGTTGGAACTCCAGAGGTCTAATCGGAGGGATATGTATAACTTTCAATACAGAAAGCCTGAACCGTTCGTTCCACGTTACTTGAGAAGGGAAGTTTCCGAGAGAATAGGAAGCAGTGGAGAAGAAGTAGTTCCCCTTAACTTGGATGAGCTTGATAGACAGGTCGATTTTCTCGTAAAAGAGGGGGTAGAGTCAATAGCGATTTCCTTCTTTAATTCGTATGCTAATCCATCTCACGAGAAGTTGGCGGCCGAAAGAGTAAAGTCAAAGCTTCCTCAAATACCTGTGACAACCAGCTATGACATCACCATGGAATGGAGAGAATATGAGAGAACTTCCACGGCAGTTCTCAATGCCTACGTAAAGCCAAAAATGAAGGGCTACCTGAGCAAACTTGAATCCGCTTTGAAGACTTTTGGTTTTACTGGGGCGCTGTTCGCTATGTTGAGCAACGGAGGAATGGGGACGTTTAGATATGTTTCCGATTATCCAATAACCAGCGTTGAATCCGGCCCTGTAGCAGGGGTTATAGGGGCAATACAGATCGCTAGGCTTACTGGGGAAAGAAACCTTATCGCGCTGGATGGTGGTAGCACTACTACTAAGGCTAGTCTAGTTGAGAATCTGAACCCTAGGGTAACAACTGAATATTATGTGGAAAGAGATAGATGGAGGTCTGGATATCCGATTAGAGTACCGGTGGTCGAGACAGTCGAGGTTGGCAGCGGGGGGACAAGCATAGCATGGGTGGATGATATAGGGAACTTAAGGGTAGGACCAAAAGCGGCCGGTGCATTTCCGGGACCTGCATGCTATATGAAGGGTGGCGTTGAGCCTACGGTCACAGATGCTTACGTGGTTGCGGGCATAATGAATCCAGAACACCTCCTAGCCGGAGAGCTGAAGATCAGCAGGAACGCGGCAATCGAGGCCATCAGAAAAATCGCTTCATATTATGACGTGAGTCCGGAAGAAGCGGCATGGGGAATAATAAGGATAGCGAATGAGAACGCTTCGGGAATAATAAGGATAATAAGCGTCCAGAGGGGATACGATCCACGCGACTTTGCCCTTGTGGCTTATGGAGGTTCAGGCCCCCTATTCGCGCCATTCATAGCAAAAGAGCTTGAGATAAGGAAGATAATAATTCCAGCCGTTCCACCAGGGGTATTCTCGGCCTGGGGATTGCTAGCTACAGATATAAGACATGACGTCGTGAGAACGGACGTTCTCCCTCTGGTGGAAGAAAAAGCAGAAAAAATAGAGGAGAATTTCAGTGATATGGAGGCCACTTTAGTGAGACTATTTGAGGAAGAGGGGCTTGGAAACAGAGAAATAGTTTTCATGAGACAGGCTGACCTAAGGTACTATGGACAGGAGCATACGGTGAAAATAGCGATCCCATTCAAGAGAATAGGCCCAGGCGAGATAAGCAAGATCAAGGAGCTTTTCCACGAATCTCACAAGAGGGAATACGAATTCTCTCTTCCAGAAAACCCTGTGGAGATAGTGAACTTCCATGTAACAGGCTTTGTGCTGGTCAAGAAAATTCAGCTATCAGAAGTCAAAGAGATCAAGACATCAAGCGTTGAAGAAGCAGTTATAGGGGAAAGGAAAACGTTCATAGACGGGGTGAGCGAAATACTCCCAGTATATTATAAACCCCTCATCCCGCCTGGAAAAGAGATAGAAGGCCCCGCAATAGTTGAGGATCCAACTTCTACCCTTCTGGTCCTTAAGGGGATGAAGCTTTCTTCTGACAAGTACGGAAATTTAATTGTTGGGTGGTCAAGATGAAATCCGATCCTTTTACACTTGAAATTATAAAAAGGAGCCTGATAGTAGCGGCAGAAGAGATGTTTTACGCTTTCGGAAGAACTGCTATGAGCCCCGTTATCTACGAGGTGTTAGATTACGCTGTCGGGATAACAGATAGCAAGGGGGAACTGCTTGCCCAGGCACCAGGAGTCCCGGGGTTCTCGGGTGTCCTCGACTTCGTTGCCTCAGAGACGCTAGAGAAATTTGGTAAGGATCTGAGAGAGGGAGATGTAATAGCTAGTAACGTCCCCTACTATTCAGGAACACATCTAAACGACGTCGCACTTTCTATGCCAGTATTTCATGGCGATGAGCTTGTTGGTCTGGTGCTTAATAAGGGACATTGGAGCGAGGTTGGGGGAATGCACTTCGGCAGCTGGACAAGCGACAGCACGGAAATATTTCAGGAGGGTTTGCTTCTTCCCGCAGTGAAGATATATTCGGAAGGAAAGCCCAACAAGGACGTTATAGACCTTATATTGGCAAACAATAGGTTGCCCAGGCTCACCAAGGGAGATATGGAAGCGCAGATAGCTAGCATGAAGGTTGCCGCCAGGAGGGTGAGGGCGCTCATAGACAAATACGGGCTAGACTCAGTAAAGCAGGCAATGGGTAAAGTTATCGAAGATGGCGAAAGAGCTGCAAAATTGAAGCTAAAAGAGCTTCCAAAGGGCACATTCGAGGCGGAAGACTACATAGATGATGATGGTTTTGGAAACAGCGAAGTATATGTTAGAGTTAAAGTTACAATAGATGACAATAGTTTCACGGCAGACTTCACAGGAAGCGGGCAACAGGTGAAGGGCTCTATAAATAGCCCGTTCCCTGCCACAGTCTCCGCAGTAAGAGAAACATATATGGCGGTAACAGACCCCCACGCGGAGCCAAACGGAGGATTCTTTAAGCCTATAAAAGTAATCGCTCCCAGTGGAAGCATATTCAACCCCATACCGCCTGCTCCTACTTCGACATACTGGGAGAGCATGGCTTATGCTACAGACCTAGTTTGGAAGGCCTTAGCGCCTCATATCCCTCAGAAGCTCTCTGCCGGTCACTTCCTCTCGATTTTGGCCACAATCTTAGGAGGAGTTGATGACAGGACTGGGGAACCATTCGCAATCGTCGAGCCTCAACCTGGGGGCTGGGGAGGTTGGGAAGGAGGAGATGGAGAGAGCGGCCTCGTTGCGTGTGGGGACGGTGAAACGTATATAGCTAGTAACGAAGTCTACGAGAGGCGACTTCCCGTGAGGGTTGAAAGATACGAGCTCAACGTCTCCGACGGTACAGGCCATGGGAAATTCAGAGGAGGGTTCGGCGTTAGGAAGGACTACAAAGTATTGTCGAATAAAGCCTACTTAACTCTGTCGATAGGTAGGAGTAAGTTTCCGCCGTGGGGGGTAGGAATGGGTCTCAACGGGACCCCGAACTATGCGGTCATAATAAAGTCTAACGGTGAGTCCATGAAAGTAAGGAGGATAGCCAATTATGAAATGCTCAAGGGAGATTTGGTAAGCTTGAGAAGCGGCGGAGGAGGAGGCTGGGGGGATCCTTTGGAAAGAGACCCTAAGCTAGTTGCTTGGGATGTCAAAAATGAATACATAACCATTGAACAGGCAAGGAACATCTATGGGGTAGTAATAGATCCGCGAAGCTCAGAGGTCGATTACAAGGAAACGCAAGCTCTAAGAGAAAAACTCAAAAAACAAAGGGGTAGGAAGTGAGCTGGGGTAAGTATCTAGCTAAGAGGATCGTGAGCCTAGCGTTTGTGCTCTTAGGGTTATCTATATTGATATTTACGATCTCTAGGGTTCTTCCAGGCGACCCAGCTAGACTCGCTTTAGGGCCAAGAGCGAGCGAAGAGGCCGTCGAGGCACTCAGAAAGCAACTTCACCTCGACCAGCCATACCCCATTCAATACCTGTACTGGCTGAAAGATGCTCTGTCAGGCAAATTGGGGCAGTCTCTCTATACTTACAGGGATGTATCGCAGGATATCAGAGAATTTTTCCCAGCTACACTAGAGCTCGTTCTCTACGCTGCTATTTTCAATACCATTGGAGCGATAACTCTTGGAGTGCTTGCGGGCAGGCATGCCGGGAAGTGGCCAGACCATATAACTAGGATACTTTCCTACGTAAGCGTCGCCGTCCCAAGCTTTGTATTTGCAATCTTCTTTCAGCTTCTTTTTTCTTATTATTTCAGCATATTACCTTCATATGGAAGGCTCTCAGACGGTGTAGCACCGCCACCGACCATAACAGGTCTAATTACTATCGACTCCCTGATTACGGGTAACCTTAATACATTCGTGGATGCGCTGAAGCACCTAATCCTTCCAAGCCTCTCCCTTGCCTTAGGGATGATGGGTCAAGAGGCCAGGATAACTAGGTCGAGCATTGTTGAGAATTCCAGGAAGGATTTCATCGTTAATATGGAGAGTCATGGGATCTCTGAGAAAAAGATAATGTTCAAATACTTGCTGAAGCCCAGCCTCATACCGACCATATCTGTGATGGGTCTCGACATAGCAGGGACGCTCGCCAACGCCTTTCTTGTGGAAACGATTTTCAACTGGCCTGGTTTTTCAAAGTACGGAGTAAACGTCATGCTAAGGAAGGATTTGAACGGGATCGTTGGGGTCGTCATGATGGTGGGATTGACATTTGCAGTGATCAATTTAATAGTCGACATATTTGTCGCTTACCTCGACCCTAGGATAAGGTATTCGATGGGTGGAAAGTGATGGCGGAGAAAGACGGCATTCTTTGGAAGTTGCTGGGACGAGAGCGCAAAGAGATTTATAGGAGAAGATGGTATAAATTCAAGAGCAATCCGCTTTCTGTCCTAGGCTTGGGCATAGTTGCAACGGTAGTTTTCTCAGCAATACTTGCCCCCTATATCATACCTTATCCAGAGAGCGTAGGGCTATATATGAACTTCACAGAGGCCTTCCAGCCACCGAGCTTGAAGCATCCTTTTGGGACGGATGGCTATGGAAGGGATATCTTCAGTAGAACGATTTATGGGTTCCGTTATAGCCTGCTCCTTGCAACAGTCGTTCTAAGTATAGTAGTCGTTCCTGGAACGATCCTTGGCATGATAGCTGGGTATTACAGAGACACGAAAATAGAAACAGCGATTATGAGGTTGACTGACATATTCCTTGGAGTTCCCCCACTCATTCTTGCCCTTGCTGTTGCCAGCGTTCTTTCACCCAACCTGATAAATTCCATGTTCGCCATAACTTTGATGTGGTGGCCTTGGTATACGCGCCTGGCATATAGTTCAACGAGCGCAGTAGTTAATGAGCCCTTTGTTAAGGCGGCTCAGCTCATAGGCTCAGGCTTAAAGCATATTTTGTTCAAGGAGATCGCGCCTAACATTATGGGTAGCATCCTCACAAAAGTTACTCTGGATGTAGGGTGGGTCATCCTCATAGGAGCTAGCTTAAGCTTCCTTGGCCTCGGAGCCCAGCCTCCCACTCCAGATCTTGGTACGATGGTCGCTGAGGGGGCCAAGTATTTGCCATACTATTGGTGGCCTACAATTTTTCCCGCGATGGCTATAGTGTACATTATACTTGGTTTCAATCTGCTGGGAGACGGGATTAGAGATGCCCTTTCCAGCGACTGAGGGAGAACCACCATGTCGGAGACGCTGCTCGAGATAAGGGGGTTACATGTTTCTTATACTGTTTACGGAATCAGATACCATGTTCTAAACGGAATAAGCCTTAGCGTGAGGAAGGGAGAAAAAGTCGGAGTAATCGGTGAAAGCGGATGCGGTAAGACGACGACGCTTAAGTCAGTGCTGAAAATACTGCCTGAAAATGCTCGAATCGAAGGAGGAGACGTGCTCTTCGGTGGAAAAAGCGTATTAAAAATGAACAGCGCTGAGCTCAGGAAGCTGAGAAGAACGAAGGTCTCGATGATATTTCAAGACCCTACGGCTGCCTTAAACCCTGTCTTCAGAATAGGTGAACAGTTATTTGATATAGTGAACGCCAGGAGAGAGGAGGAAGGAAAGGGTGCAAGCAAGAAGGAGATCGAGGAGGAGGTCAATGAATTAATAAGGCAAGTCATGCTTCCAGAGCCAAAGAGGGTACTTAACAGTTATCCATTTCAGCTTAGCGGTGGCATGAGGCAGAGGGTGATGATCGCTATGGCCCTCGCCTCCGGAAGGGAGCTCCTTCTTGCTGATGAGCCCACAACCAACCTAGATGTGACCATACAGGACCAAATACTAAGGCTCATAGAAAATATAGTGAGCGAGAGGAAGCTCTCCATTGTTCTCGTTTCACATGCACTAGGGGCTGTGAGGAGAATGGTAGACAGAGTCTATGTAATGTACGCTGGGACGATAGTAGAGGAGGGGCAGTCGAACAGCGTATTTGGAAATCCAAAGCATCCATATACGAAGATGCTGTTAGCCAGTGCACCAAAACTGACCGGAGGGGGGATATCAGAAGGGATCCCGGGAAGGATCCCGGACTACAGTAACCCACCTCACGGATGCAGGTTCCACCCGAGATGCCCAATGGCTTCTGCTGTCTGCAAGTTCAAGCCGCCTAGAATGGTGGAGGTAGAAAAAGGACACAAGGTAGCCTGTTATAATTACTATGGGGAAGATGTAGAATGAGCGAAATACTTCAGGTAATTTCTCTAACGAAGCACTTCAAATCGTCCGTGGGAATAGTACATGCGGTGGACGATATCAGCTTCAGCATCGAGGAAGGGAAGACTATAGGGCTCGTCGGAGAAAGCGGATCTGGAAAGAGCACTACGGGGCATATGATAGCGGGGATATATTCCCCCACGAGGGGGAAGATAATCTTCGATGGCGTGGACATAAGCGTCGACGCTAACAAGAGGCCTCTTTCAGTTAAGAAGAAGATTGGCATGGTCTTCCAGGACCCGAGTACCAGCCTCAATCCGAGGCAAACGATAGAGGATATAATTTCTCTTCCTCTCAAAGTTCACATGAGAATTACCAACTATGCCGAAATGAGGAGGACAGTTAGGGGGCTACTCGAGAAGGTCCAATTGCCTGCGGATTTTATGAACAGATATCCTCGCGACCTTGGGGGAGGCGAAAGACAGCTCGTCGCTATAGCGAGGGCATTAGCTAGCGAACCAACGCTAATAATACTTGATGAGCCGACAAGTGCCCTAGATGTAAGTGTCCAGGCGAAGATAATAACTACGCTGCTGAAATTACAAAAAGAGATGGGCCTTACATACATATTCATAACTCACGACTTGAGCCTTATGCGTAACGTAGCAGACAAGGTAGCAATTATGTACCTTGGAAAGATCTATGAGATGGCAGATACCCAAAATTTCTTCGAAGAGCCTCTTCATCCATACACTATGATGCTCATTTCATCGATTCCAACCCTCACTGACGAAGAAGAGAAGATCAAACCAAGGGGGATCGAGTCTCTGGGCGAAATACCAAGTGCAGTTAATCCTCCGAAAGGGTGTCGCTTCCATACGAGGTGTCCATTTGCTCGAGAAGAGTGTAAAACTAATGAGCCCAAAGGCGAGAAAATCGATGGCGGTAGAATTGTATTTTGCCATTTTTGGAGAGAAATTAAATATAAGCTGACCACCAATGCGCCTGAGAAAATTTAGGCAAAAAACTAAGCCTCAGTTCATGAAGAAGATAGGTTAGTGAACAAAAAAGCGCCTTAATAAAATATAACCTCCTTCCCGCCTTGAAAGACGAAGCTTTCAGTTATATGATAAAAACTAGAAATACTCGATTTTGACGCCCCTATCTGCTGCAAAACGCTCAACAAGATCTCTGAAATCTTTGTTCCCTGCTTTTTTCTCCAAGTATGCGGAGAAAACTCCCTCGAAATTCTTCTCGAATACTTGTGAGAGAACGCTTAGGCTTAAACCCTCTCTAATTGCGTATTTGGGAACTATATGACCAAAGCAAACTCCTCTTTCGAAAGTTAGTCCAGTATGCCTCTCAGAGTAATGGCCCCCTCCGAAGCCAACGGCCCTCTCGCATTCAGGTAATTCATCTTTTATTATTAAAGAATGAGCTTCGGCGACTGTTTCTGCTACAAGCTCCTGGAGGTCTTCCCTTCTCCACATGCTTTCATCACTTCCTATTTCAATGAAGGAGATTGGCCTTTTGAGTCCTGTAGGACCGTGATGTGTAGCTTCATATGAAACTCTTACCTCGTCCAAAACACCCGCCTCTTTTCCATATTCTCTCAATTTCCTCAGAAGGAAACCATTCAGCCTTGGAAAGCTCATCGAAAGCTCCTCCCCCCTTCCTCCGAGCATGGCTTGCTTTGTTAAGTTCCCTGTTGAATGCACCGTAAGAGTAGGTATCCCAGTTTCGCTCCTATGTCTGGATAGGACAAGGAAAGCGTCAAATCCCTCCAGCTCTTCCAGAAACTCAAATTGGACGACGTCTTCATCGAATCCCCTTACCAGCTCATTCCCCACTTTCTTTATGAGCTTCCCGGCTATGCCGACTCCGGCGATGTCCGCTCTGCTGTATACATAGAGAACTCTCACTTTGTTCCACCAATCCAACTAGAAGTTTTTCCGAAATATAAAATAGATTTTCCGTACTAAGAAAAACTTATGTCTTCGTGCCCTAAATGGGGAATAAATCCCCGCATTGTTCAGGATTATATCTGTAATTTCCGACGCATGCTTTTAGCGATGGCACAGGTTATTTTTTATGAAGGCTAGTTTCCTTACTTCAGTCTTCGGAGATAGGGAATTTCCATTAAGATTATTTTATTTAGATTTTATTAGTTATGCTTAACTCACCAACTTTACAAACGGAATATCTGGTGTAGGAATGATAGAAGGTTTCATCGGTAGGTTGGGAAACGCGTATTGGATGATCAGGTCTATCTATAATATAAAAGGAAAAAGTCTCGCATTGCCGAGGTATATTTATGTAGGCAATAATGTTATAACGTTGAAAGAAGCGGATGAATCGATAAGCATTGCGAGAAAGCTTTACCCTGAGTCGATCCAGTTCTCCGAGTGTTTTGGAAGATCAGTCCCGCTGATAGAGAGAGATTCGTTCAGCGAATTGCTAGATCCGCGTAATGGACCAAAGTGCGGCATAAATATGATATCGAGCCTGGCAGCTGAACTAATAGATCGCTTTAGAAATGAGCTTGGAATAGATAGTATAGGAGTGACCGGAGGGCTACTTGTTGGGAAGCCCACAAGCGATATCGATCTTGTAATTTATGGGGAAAGTAATTGTCGCCGTGCTTATGAAGCTTTTTCTGAGAACGAAGTTTTGGAAAGATATACGTTTGATCAGACGATTGAGCTGCTTTTGAAGAGAAGGCAAAGTCCCATTACTTTCGAGTTGGTAGAGAAAGAAATGAAAAAAAGGCTTCAAGGTAAGTATAAGGGCGTGGACGTATATATAAGGCTCGTCCCCGTAGATCCGGATAAACCACCTTCGTGTAATAGATCTGTTATGAAATTGGGAGAGTTTGTATCTCTCGTTGAGATAACAGACGCAGATCGAAGCTTTCTCTACCCATGTGAATATACTGCACTCGATTTGCGTTTGGATAGGAAATTGAAGCTGTATTCAGACAGAGGAAGATACTGTGAACTCTTAGAGGAAGGAGATATAGCGGCAGTCAGGGGAGAGTTAGAGTTGACCAGAGAAGAAGGGGGGAAGAAAATAGCAATATATCTTTGGAGAAATGAGCATTACCTCATCCCTGTGCGACAAAATATGCGGGGGGTGCCTCGGAAAATATAAGCCTTTTTCTTTATTATTCTTCTAAAAAGCGAGCTTTCATTTTCAAACCAATTATTCCTGAAAAAAGCCTAGGGAAAAATTAATGAAGAACGAGAAAAGATCAACCAGACACAAGGAAGCTTTCGCCACTAGAAATCAAGATATATGTAAGTGAGCTAAAGTGCTATCTTAATAAACTCATGACTATTCATATAGCTTGATGAGGTTGATAGTAGTGGGAGAAAAAGTTGGAGATATAGTAATCGTTAGCACTGGAGATACCAGCGAATACGCCCTTCGGGCGATAGTCTCCCTGAGAGGGCTTTCCGAGGACGAGGTGATCGTAATAAAGGGCAGGGGGGACTTCATAGAGAAGGCTATAGACGTTTACAATGAAATGAAATCTAGAATGGGGGACACTTTGAAATTAGTGAAAGTTAACATAGGGTCTGAAAGAGTTGGACGTAGAATTTTCCCATATATAGAAATTAAAGTAAAAATTTAAGAGCTCACGTAAGAGCTTCTCCAAGGAATCCTTGGGCATTTGTGTTCAAGACGCTCTTGCTTAGCAAACCGATGGTTCGAAGTTTTTCATAAAGCTCCGAGGTAACTTTTTCGTACGCGTCCCGCCCACTCTCGATCGCATCCATTTTCTTTTCCAGATCTCTAGTGGCTTCTTCCGTTACTAGATCGGTGTAGTTCGTAGTGAGGAATTCATGGATCTCTATGCCAGTCTTAGTTGGGACCACGAAGCCTCTCTTACTAGAGATGATTACGTAGCCGTGCCTTTTCAAACTGTCTATGGTTTTTGCATATGTGCTTGGCCTGCCTATCTCTCTCTCTTTCATGAGCTTAATTAGGCTACCTTCCGAGTGGAGAGGAGTAAGCGAGGACCTGTAAATCGTGATCATTTCCTTACGAACTATGACTTTACCTGAAGCTGCTATTGACTCGGCGTTGAGATTGAACTCCGCCTCTCCTACTGACATGGCCCCGTCTTGCACTTCTCTGAGAACTATTTCCTTTTCCACGATATCTCCTTCAGGACTCTTAAGCTTGAGAACAGCCTTCTCCACAAGGGAGGCTCTAGCCTGTCCAGCGATGAATCTCCTAAAGATCATATCATATAGTTCAAAGTGCCGAGGAGAGAAGTTTAATGGTACCTTCACCGAGCCATCTAGGATCTGCCTTTTAAGCTCTTCCGCATCTATTGGCTTCGTCGGCCTAATCGCTTCATGAGCTCCTTCCTTCCCCCAAGCTCTAGGGAAGAAAAGATCTGGTCTCCGGATAACTTTATCGAAGTATTCCTTTGCTACTTGGATGCCCTTATTTGATATATGCGTACTATCAGTCCTATGGTAAGTTATTAGCCCTGCCTCGAACAAGTCCTGTAGTAGCTTCATCGCATATGTGGCACCGAGCTTAAGCCTTTTACTTGCATCAAACAGGAGGGAATCCGTTGTGTATGGAGGTGCAGGATTAAACTCTTCTGTTTTTTTCTCGAAGGAATGAACTTCCAGATAACCTTGTTTCATTATAGCGCTCGCTAAGGCCTCCGCATCTTCTCTCTTCTTCCTGAAGTATGTTATTTCGATTCCATTATCTCCCTTAACCTTCACGAAATAACCTGCGTCCCTCTTCCATTCTACGTACCTGTTTATAGACCATCCAAGTACCGGTATCTGGACTCTTCCAGCGCCGAGCCATGGCTTCCCATATTTTTCTTTCAACAAGGTAGACAGAGGGAAACCTATCCACCTGTCAGTTATTCTCCTGACAATTTGTGCTGCCACTCTGGCTGAATTAACTTCTCTCAAGTTTCTGAGAGATTTTACTATAGCATCTGGGGTGACTTCGTGAAACTCGGCTCTGCTGATCCTCTTGGAAAAAGGTTTTAGCATGAGGTAGACATCCCAGGCGATCTTCTCTCCCTCGATGTCCGGGTCAGTTGCTATAACGACTTCCTCCGATTCCAAAGAAAGTTTCCTCAACGCTTGAAGAATCTCAGTAGACCTACCTATCTTCAACCTCTCTCCGCAGTAGGGACACACTCCTTCTAAATTAGAGAACGTCCTTCCACAAGAGTAGCACTTGCTTATCGGTGTATAGACCGGTATAAACTCATCTCCGCTCAAAATTACGCCGTGGAGTCCTATTCCTTCGTCGGTTATCAAATCATACATATGTCCTTTTGTCGCCACTATCGTAACAAGGTATGTATCAAGCGTTTCGTCATCTATTATTGGCACTTCGTATGCTACAATTTTTCCAAACTTTCTTCTCGAAGGCCTTCCGAAATACCATGCGATGGTTCTCGCCTTGTTCGGCGATTCTACTATCATTAGGAGAGACTTTGCCGGCCTGAAGCTCTTTACGCCTCTTTCTCCTCTCCTCGATGAGTCCAACAAGTTTGATATCTCTTTCAAGTTTAGCTCAGAGAGCTTTTTGAGCTCAAAGTTCCTAGAAAATATATTCATTTTTCTTCTAAACGCCTCTATGTTTTTAATATCGAGTTCGAGTATCACGCTTAGACCTAAAGTCATTTTATCGTTGAGGAACCTGCTCGTTCTGCCGCTAGCTTGGATGTATGTGAGTGGGTCTGGGGATAAAACGTAGAACCCCTCATCACTCTTCCGAGTTATCACAAGGGTCCCTGCGCTTAAAGATTCTCCAACCTTCAGCAAGCTCTTTAAGACTCTTTCCACCTCAGCTATTCCCTGTAGCAATGACTCTGCGATATTCCTCATCCAATCGCTTAGATTATTGATTGTCCCCTTCATTAGCGATATCCTTAATGCATTCAGCTCAGATGGGGTAAGCTTCGAAAGTTTGCGATTCAGCTCCGGAAGCATATTTTTCAAATGAAGATCTCGCTCTGAAAGATATGCGAGTACCTGCAGAAGTCTACGAGGATTCAGCAGAGACTGCTCTAGGGGGGCTCTGTTCTTAGGTGCTCCTACAAAAACCGCATATCTTATTATCTCTGGGAGGTCCAGCCCTCTTACAGCGACTCCATAGTAGCTCGCTACGCCAACTAGTATATCGACTTCTCCTTTTCTCATTTTTTCAATTGATTTTTTACCTGCTATCGCTAGCTCAGCTTTTATCCCATGAGCTGTGAGGTAAGAGGTGATCTCCTTCGCTTCAAGGGTCCCCTCGTCCTTCGAAACGAAGACTATTCCTCCGCCTCCTAGAGCCTTAACGACTTCAAGCAATTTCTTTCTCATTTCTCCCTTGTCGGTGCATAATTCAAAGCTGTCGATCACATTTCTCATATAGGCATGTATTCCTCCAATCTCGAAACCCAGGAATTCCTTGAAAAGCTTCGGTCTTATGCCTGACTGCCTCCCCGTTGCGCTAGCAATAAGTAACTGCCCCCTAGAACCTTCACCTCTTGCTTTCGCTATAATTACCTCGAGTTCCTCCAGCTCCTTTTCCAGTTGTTCTACCCTATCGCTATTTCTATTTGCAAGCTTGAGAAAGTATAACTCATTTCTCAACTTAATGAGTTTCATAGCTGCCGATATATCATTTTCCTTGAAACCGGATAATACAAGAATTCTGTCCACGTTTGCTGAATCTTTAAGCAGCGAATCCGCATCGTCTACTACTATGAGTCCAAATACTTTGTTTTTCAAAATTTCAAAGTGGCGGGATAAGAAGCTGGTCGTTATTACCAGTATATCGAAGTCCCCGCCATTTATCTTAGCCAGAGCTTCTTCCCTCTCTTTTTTCGTGGCTTTGCTCATATATCCTAAAACTCTAACGTTTCCCTTGGCTACTGATGAATAAGCCATCAACCTTTCCAGCGATTGTCTTAAAAGCGTTTCAGTTGGCACTAAGACGAGAACTCTGGTGCCTTCGGAAGCCTCATAGATAGAATATACAAGCAATAGCGTGGTTTTTCCGACTCCAGTCGGGGCTGTTATAGCGAAGCTATCTCCTGATAGCATTCTATAAGCCCAAGTTTTCTGCAAGCTCCATAGCCTTTTCCCCACGCATTTCACGAAGAATCTCTCAAATCTGCTTAGCTCTTCGTGCAACTCGGCTAGAACAGAGTAGCTCCCCTCTTTTTCGACAGGGATCCTTCTTGAAATCATTTTAAATCTATCTTCAGGAGGTAAAGATGAGAGCTTCTTGGCTTCCACCTCTTCTATATCTGGAAGGCAAGATGAGCAGGGCAAACCTAGCTCAAGTCTAGTTGATGAAATCGGCCCTCCGCAATTAGGGCAAGAACCGGCAAAAACTGCCTTTACCAAAATGTAAACACCCGGCTTTTTCTCTATATTCTATGGTTTCATTGAGAGGCCAGCAACGTTTTAAAGGAGGCGAACGGTGTATTTTGAGGAAGCTTTAAATACCATGTTTCATCTTCTATTTAACTGCAACCAAAAAACTGAAAACGGTGAGAACAAAAATGGCAGCACAGGGTCCAACCCCGAGTAATGTCATCCTTGTTGGGAAAAAGCCCGTAATGAACTATGTTATGGCTGTCCTTGCCCTCCTAAATCAAGGAGTTGATGAGGTAATAATTAAGGCAAGAGGGAGGGCAATAAGCAAGGCCGTAGATGCTGTAGAGATAATAAGGAACAAACTGCTGGCTGAGAAGGTCGAAGTAAAAGACATAAAGATAGGCAGCCAAGTCGTCCAGGGCCAGGACAGGACTAGCAGGGTAAGTACGATAGAAATAACCCTGAAGCTCGGGAAGAAGTAAACCAGTTGAAAATACGGGCAAAAGCTAATAATGTTTTTTCCTTTAGCTAGGCTGAAAAAAATGGAGACTTATAAAATGAGTAAGCCAAATGAATTCGGGTTTATATGATATGACAAAGCTAGAAGACGCGAAAATTATAGGTGGAATAGGATCCCTTCTATTTTTACTTGGCGGTCTGGGATTCTGGGGGAAGCCTTCCTTACTTGCAATAGTGGGCCTAGTCCTTACGGCTTTGGCGGTAAAATACATAGCGGACGAGACTCGCGAGAAATCTATCTTTGATAACTTCGTTTACTTCTTATTCTTATCTGTCTTAGGCCTCATAATAGCTGCGCTAATCGGTATAGCTTCACTCGTAGGTAGCATGTTTATAGGAAGGTTTGCCGCGATTTTGAGCGCAATTGTTTCGTTTTTCTTTTACTGGATCATATTAGTAGCCTCTAGCTTATTTCTAAAAAGAAGCTTTGAAACGATTGCGGCAAAAACCGAGAACTCTATGTTCTCTACAGCTGGGAAGCTTTATTTCATAGGAGCTTTAACAATTATAATAATGATAGGCTTTTTGCTCGTATTTGTCGCTTTATTGCTGACTGTAATTGCCTTTTTCACATTGAAAACAACGGGGACCTCCTTAACTTTCTAGAGACTATGTGAGCTACCCCGTCCTGAAGGACGAGGCTTCCAGTGTTTAACTAGGGCTTTACGCCTTTAGCCCCATTTGCTGGTTCGCGGGGCTCACATCTCCGCCATCCCATGCATCTCATTAACGCATGGGCCATTGTTGCCTGTATCACCTCACCCAACACAGGCTTTATGGCTCATAGGTCATTGAAACATCCTCTGAGATTTCTAACCCAGTATAGGGTTAAAATTTTTCCCACCTTCTTCGCTATTCACGGCGAGGTTTTCAGTTATAATCGGGTATTTCCCCCTAAGAAAAATGAGATTTTTAGAAGATCTATTAAGCTGAAATATGATAAGATAGAGAGGGTTCTTGGGTTTTCTGGATGTATAATAAATGATAAGCGTAAGCAAGAATATATGCTGGGAACTCTTGTGCTATAGGATGTGAGAAAGTTAGATTCTAGGGGATCTAGTTCCTTTTTTCAAAAGATTTGAAGATGTTTTGCCCAAATGCTAATTTTTCAAGAAACCTCTCCATATCCTCTTCCCTCCCTACAGAAACCCTCATTGACCTTTCAAAAGACTTTTTAAATCTAGACACTTCCGAGAGGCAGAAAACCTCAAAACCGTTCTCATCCAATGCCTCCTTAACTTTCATACACTCGTATGGCAACTCCAAATAGAGAAAGTTCGTGAAACTAGGAATCGTATGAATTCCGTTGTCTAAAAGCTTCTTCATTGTCTCTTCTCTTACCCTAATTATGTAGCTAACTGTTCTCTTCATTGTATCAATATCTCTGAGGGCGCCCAACGCCAACGCTTGAGAGACGACGGGAACTTCATAACCTATTCTTAAGCTATTTAGCAATTGCTTCGCTTCTTTACTCGATATAGTATAACCTACTCTTGCTCCTGCAATATTGAATGCTTTCGAGAGTGTTCTTATAATAATGAGATTCTCTAACTCGAAAGTCAGATTTGAGAACGTTTTTCCCGAAAACTCATAGTAAGCCTCATCCAAGATAACAAGCTTAGCTCTTTTCGAAAGCCTTACTAAAAGGTCCTCGTTTTCTATTAGCATGTTGGATGTCGGGTTGTTTGGATTAGAGATATATACTATAGAGCCTTCAGATAAAGCGAGCAGTTTCTCTTCATCCAGCAAAAATTCCTTGCCCTTCAGTGGGACGTCTCTTATATCTATTTTATATGCGTCAGCGAGACCGTAGAGAACATGGAAAGTTGGAAAAGGCATAGTGATTGGTGTGTTGCTAGCCTTGGCATAAATGAATAAAAGAGAAAGAGCGTGGGATGAACCGGAGAAAAGCTCTATTTTTTCCTCGTCGACTCCGCTATATCTCGCCAGCTCCTTAATTAAGGCTTCCCTTAGATCTTCTACGTCATACAAATTTGAGAATTCCGCATATTTTTTAGCCATTTCCACGGCTAAGAGGGATGGCCTAAATGGAGACTCATTAAGTTTAAGCCTTACCTTCATGAAACATTCCCCTAAAGTTTTTCTGATCTTTTCCTGTTGTCGAGGATATGATCCCAGAGCGCGTGAGGTCCCGGCGTCTTTTTCATGAGTTTGCTTGTTCTTTTTTAGAGGGCATTGGAGATTCCGCGCAAGGTATTTTTTCAATTTGAATGGTTGTTGCTCATACTACAGACTAGGTCCTCCTCACTCATCATCGCATAGAGAGTTCGATACGACCACTTCTAGGAATATCAACAAAGAGCAACGAAAAAGACAGATTAAAAGCTTTTCTTTTCAAGTTCCTGATAGCATAGCCCTGAAAACATTCTAGATAAGGCATTTACATTCGAATGAGCCTCATCTCAAGGTGGGGCAGTCAGAATAAACCAAGAGAGACGATGATTAACAGTATACCTGCTAGAGGAACGATAATGCTGCGAACTAACTTTACCTTGCTTTCCGGAACCGCTTTCATCGTCAAGACGACTACTTCTAGGAATATCAACAAGGGAGCAACGAAAATCAAGACATATACTAGTAGATATAACATCTTAGCTATGCCAGTTATGCTGGAAAGCATCACTAAGAAAACGAGATATGGGCCTGCGGAACACGGTATGAGAGCGATTGATATAGCTAGACCAAATAGATAATGTAAGGGCGGTGACTTCTCGATCCATTTTCCGGCGGAGAATAGCTTCCCCAGAATGCCCTCCTCTTTACAAGTTTTGCAGGTTTTACTTTTTACATACGAATAGACCGAGCTGACTATCAAAATGACCCCATAGACAGCAAGTAAATATCTAATAATGAGTGTTGGGAGACCTCCTAGGGCAGCAATGAGCTTTAATAACCCTAGCCCCAGGATCATGTATCCACTGAAAACACCTAAGGTGAAGAGTAAACCTGAGAGAGCGGCCCTTCTCTTAGAGCTCCTCGTTGCTATCGACGCTAAAAGTAGCGTATATATCGATATCACGCATATGTTAACTGCATCCGTTATAGCGAGGGACGCAAGGGAGGTTATGAATGATTTATAACTCATTCCTCCCCCCGATTGGGTCTGGTTTGTTGAAGGTTGGGTAATTGTAGAGGTGTTTGTGTTATTTGCCGAAGGATATAGAAATGTATTTATTATGTATTGTTGCGCTACAACGGATCCATTGACATACCCCCATAGTTGATCGCCCGCGTAGACGGGAAAACGAGCTTCATTGGGTTGAGAGAGAGCTATGTTAGCCCAAAAGGTGGCATTATCAACCTCACCAATTACAATACCTAGAATGTAAGTTTTATTGTAAATTACGAAGGTTTGAGGAACGCTTCCTGGAAAGGATGAAAAGCCTAACCAATTAGAAAACCTATTTAAGCATGATTGGCTGGTGGCAATATCACAGAATACTGTATTGTTTGGGAAATTATTGGCAAATAAGTTAAGCAAAGCCGTGCAATGGGGGCAGGTGCTCTCGCCAAACTCGTAAAATGTGACCTCTTTCGGCACGCTTACCGCTGCCAATGAGGATATAGATAAGGCGACTAGCTGCACTATCGCTATTGATAGCAGTAATAGCATAAATTTTTTCTTCACGCTTCATTCACCAGAAATCCGTCTAATTGAAAGTTAAAATACAATTCTAACCTCCTCCTGCTATGAAAGGCGAGGCTTTCAATTGTAATAGGCTAATAAAAATCGAAGTATATAAAAATTGGTTATTCTTAGATCTGAACCTAACTAAAGCCGTGCTTTGCGAGTTGATCACAGGCCTTCTCAGATCTGCCCTCTAAGTTTCATTGCTTTGTAAATCCTCTCGACGGATAGAGCAAATGATGCGTCTCTCATCGTCACCAGCTTATCGGCGTTCTTTTCACTGAGCCTCTTCCATGCTTCCATAACCCTCTTGAAGTTATCCATCATTATGATCCTTAGCTTTTCCCTTGCCTCCTCTTCGCTCCAATTGAACCAATATAGGTTCTGAACCCATTCGAGATATGACATTACAACTCCACCGGAGTTGGCCAAAATGTCTGGTATTACTGCGTGGAAGCCTTTTCTCGAATACAGAAGCTTTTCTGCCTCTGGAACTGTTGGTCCGTTCGCCCCCTCAACTATAAGCTTTGCCTTTACTCTCTCCACCTTTTCAGGAGTTATCACATTCTCCAGTGATGCTGGCACAAGTATATCGGCATCGACAAAAAGCGGCACATCTGTATCGTTGGATTTCTGACCCTTTGGATATGCTCTAACATCGTTTATCACTTCGGGCTTACTTATCGCTAACTCGACGTCTATACCATTCGGGTCGTATACGCTTCCATAAATGTTGCTTATGGCTATCACCTTAGCTCCTAGCTTTGATAACCAATAGGCGGCATAGCTACCGACGTTCCCAAATCCATGTACAGCTACCTTTTTGCCTTCAATCCCACCCATGAAAGCATCAGCGGCTGCTTTCGCTAGGATAGCTACTCCAAATCCTGTTGAGTAGATCCTTGCTGGGTTTCCCCATAACTCAGGAGGCTTTCCGGTGAAAACTGCAGGTACGTTCCTCCCAGACAGCTTGCTATATTCGTCCACCATCCAAGCCATGATCTGTGGATTCGTATTAACGTCAGGCGCGGGTATATCAACTTCGGGACCAATGAATTTGTATAGAGCCCTGACGTACCCTCTGCTCAACTCTTCCAGCTCGCGCGAGCTTAATTTAGTTGGGTCAACCTTGACTGCCCCCTTTCCACCGCCGTACGGAATGTTTGCGAGGCTGTTTTTTAAAGTCATTCCCAACGCTAAAGCCATATCTGTATCTAGTGTTACATCTGGATGATATCTAATTCCTCCTTTGTAAGGTCCCAAGACGCTGTTGTGCTGTACTCTGTATCCTTCAAAAACTGCCACCTTTCCGTTATCCATCTTAACAGGTATCTTTACTGAAATGACTCTTTCGGGCTTGAAGATCAGGTCGTGGAGCTCTTCAGGAAGACCGCCTAATGATATAGCTTCTTTTAGAACCTGAGACATCCATTGAAGATACGAAGCCATGGCGACATCACTTTTCAAATAATAAATAATAAGAAATAAGTATTTATAAATTTCTGTATTCATTTAAACTTATAAACAGATTTCTTAAATGTTAAAAATATTATTTTAACTAGTATGTTTAATAACGCTCCAAAGAATTAGGTTAAAATAGATTCGGAAAAAATATTTAATGATTTTAGCGAATATAAAAGCTAGTAAGAATTCAAGGAGAATTTGCACCTTAGATTGAGAAAAGTGCGCCTAGATGTTTTAGTTGAAAATATTGAATGGGGTGTCGTTAAAATTTGGCTAAGAGGAAGGACAAACTGGTGCGTTCGCTCGGCTTCATGCATACGTTCTTCATCGGCCTAGGCGCGATCATAGGCGGTTCGATAGTTGTTCTAATAGGACCAACTATAGCCTTGAGCGGCACATTAGGAGCATTGTTCACACTAATTTTCAGCTCTTTGGTAGCAACTTTGACTGCCTTAGTATACACGGAGATTACCTCGGCGATACCCGAAGTTGGAGGCGGTTATATCTGGGCTAAGCTTACGATGCCTAGGCCCTTCCCTTTTTTTGCTGGTTGGATAAATTGGCTAGCGCATACCATGGCTGGGACTTTTTACGCATTGTCTTTCGCTGTAATGTTCACACAGCTATTTCAGGGGCTCGGTTTCCATTTAGGGTCGCATTTATACTTGGTTAATCGAATGATCGCATTAGCGCTGATATTCGTTTTTGCTTACTTAAATTACAGCGGAACTGCTAAAGTAGGGTGGTTTTCAGTCCTGATTGGTGTGTTCTTTGTATCGATCATATTGCTATATGGAGTTTACGGAACGTTTTTGGGGATAAATACAGGTAAGCTGAGCTCCGCATTATTCGACAGCGTTCAGTTCACTAATTTGCCATCGATATTCGTTAGTATGATCACTGTCGTAATTGCCTTCGAAGGATACGAGATACTGGCACAAACGGCAGAGGAAGCTAAGTCTCCACTGAAAAGTCTGCCCAAGGCAATCTTGCTAACACTAGCCTCAGCAACATTTCTATATTTGATCGTTACGATATCTACTATGGGAATTTTGGGGGATAGAGCATATGAATTTTCAGCCTTTTTTGGCGATAGGACCGTGATGGAAGCCGCTTCATTTTTGTTCAACTATGGCGGCCCCATTATAGCGCTAAGCGGGCTCGCTACGATATTGTCTTCTATAAATTCCACAATGTTTTCTTCCTCAAGGGTTCTCCTAGCCATGGCAAGAGCTGGAGAGTTCCCTAAGTTCTTCTCAGAGATCCATGAAAAGCACAAAACCCCATCAAAATCTATCCTATTCACTGCTGCTATTATGGCTGTTATGTCTTTCTTCATGGACTTGCTTCTTTCCGCCTTCGTGGTAGGTACACTCTTCAACTTGTTATTCATAGTTGTAAATTACTCCGGGATAAAGCTAAGGCTTCTATATGAAAAGAAGCTAAATTATGGTTTCAAGACTCCCCTTTTTCCCATAATTCCGCTGAGCGGGCTCGTTGTTAAGATATTTTTCTTCTTCGCTGCATTAATATTTAGCCCTATAGCAACTCTCATAACACTCGGCCTAGTTGCTCTCGGAGGAGTGCTGTACAAGGGTTTCTTTTTTAAGTATGAGGTAGAGCATGAACTTCCCATCGTAACTGCTTACGGTAGTCTTATAAGAAAAGACTTCAGGGTAATGGTCCTTTATCCTTCAAGCAAGAAAATGGGCATAGTACAGGTAGCGGCCCATATTGCTAAGCAAAAGGATGGCGAGGTCAACATCGCTCACATCATAAAAGTTCCTGAGCAGACTCCTTTATCCTTTGGGTCGAAACTGATGGAGAGAGATGCTAAGCCGTTAAAGGACATAACGGATCATCTAAACGAAATTGGAGTCCCTGCTAGGTACATTATAAGGGTCGCGCATTCTGTTCCGGACGCTTTATTGGCCTCTTTAGAGCAGGAGAAGATCGATCTATTGATAGCTGACCTAGAAGATGAGGGGAGACTGGCCTCCAGGATAGAGCTAGCCAGGAGGGCCTTTGCGAGCCATCCTATGTCAGGCTGTGATCTATTGCTTGTGAACTCGTTTTATCCCTACGTATCTTATATCAGAGCCAAGTCAATAATAGTTCTTGGAAGAGAAAATGAGAAGAGCCTCGCTCAAAGGGTTGAGGAGCTGTTTCCGGGCAAGGAAATAACTTTACGAGTAATAGAATCTAGCAAGAGAGAAGAGATAATGAAGGTGATCGAAGAGATAAGGACTAGCGGAGAAGAAGTGGGGATCATCGTATTCAGTTACTCTCTCTGGTCTTTAGTGAGGAGGTACAAAAACAGGATCTTCACGCCATTCATGGTTTTCAAGAGGGGCGCCTTTTCAATGGAAGAGTTCAAATCGCTTTTCATCAGATGGAGGTAGAAATTCCATGAGCCTATTGGGCGCCTCTCTTGAAATCCTCATAGGCATAGGGCTCGTAATTTTAGCTGGCATAATGGTCGAGGAGCTTGTTGATTGGATTTCATGGAGAATAAACAAGTCAAGCGCAAGTATAGCCATGATCTTGGCTCCACTGATGACCTCAGCACCAGAAATGGCAGTATTTGTCATAGCTCTAGTAGAAGGAAAAAAGAACATCGCTTGGGGAACAATCGTTTCGCAGCCATTTATGGCGAGCACGATAATTTATCCAGCCGTAGTTCTGGTCGCAATAGCATCATACTACTTTGGCAAAAGAAAAAGCAGAGTCGTTAGAGTGCACAAGTTTGTGGCAGTACCTTTGTTAGCATTTACGTTGCCATTGCTGCCAATAATGTTTCTTCACCCCGAGACGCACGGCATCTACGGCAGGATTTATGGCATAGTTATTATAGCTGTATATTTCATTTATTCTTATTTCATGCTAAGAGGAGAATCAAACGTAGCAAAAGAGCCTTCCTTGCGGTTAAAGCTTCCCTTTTTGCAGGTAGGCTCTTCGGTGGTTATGCTATATGTTGGCGGAGAGCTCATGGTACGCGGAATATACGCTTTAGGGATTCTGCTTAATATGAATGAAACCGCTCTATCAGTGCTAATTGTTCCTCTTGCTACAGTAGTGCCAGAGTCGATAGTCGGTCTCATCTTCATTGTAAAGAATAGAGACGATGAGGGGATAAGCGCGATTGTGGGCGAAAAGGCCCTTTATGGTACATTCTACCCCGGGCTAGCCATGGCATTGGGTGCTTATACCTTGGATTTCGCTTCCAAAGCTGCCTTAGAAATCGCCTTGGTAGTATCTCCGATAGAATCTATAGCAATATGGTTCGGATATTTCGGTGTGACCGCCCCGATTGGTATTCTAGGCTACATACTTTATCTCATTAAGGTTCTCATGATTTGAACCTCACGCCGATTCCTGTAAAGGATGGGTCTTCAGTTGTAATAATTATAAAATAGTTTCGTTCACCCCTCTCCAGCTACTTTTTGTCAATCCAAACTTTTCTAATCAAAAGAGAAAATTTTCCATAGATGGTACCTAGCGCTGAGGCGACGTATGTGGAGATTCGTCAGCAGCTGGCAAAGCAAAGTTGCATCAAAATAGGAATCCCTACTATTGATCATCTAGCAGGATGTCTCCCGGGTGGGGCTATCTCCGAAATATATGGAGATTTTGATTTGATACTGCATGCCTCATATATAGCTGTGGCGAGCCTCCATTGTCGCGGCGGCGCAGCCTTAGGTATAGTGCAAGATAACCAGATGACCTATGACCTATACGCTGTGCGGACGTTTCTGAGGATTATGGGATGCTCAGAGGATGGACTGTTGATTTCTAGAGCATTCAAAATAGAAGATGCTGTTGAGATGATTAAGGAAGCTATTTCGATTCCAGCCGAGAACTTAGTGATCTTCGACCCATATGTTCACTCTCCATTGCAACCAAAGGAATATTGGAGACTAACTCCACTAACGGCTGCTTTAAGGAAGGCTATGGTAAGTGGGAAGAGAATTGTTCTACTAAACCGGGTCACGAAGTTCGGTAGGTTTCTTCCGGAGGGAGGCAAAATGCACCACCACGCGATATCTGTAATAATTAAGCTCGAAAGGAATGGCAAGAAAAGCTACAGAGCTTTCTTAGTGAAGCATCCGAGTAAACCGGAAGCTTCTGCTTCAGGCTCGATAAGGGAACTATATGAGGTGAGCCGAGAATGGGGAGGACAGTACCTTCTACTAGAATGGCTGTAGAATCTGAAGTAGATAGGATAAGGAAGTTGATGGATTATATTCATGACCGTGAGCTGAAGAGGGCATTCGAGGAGATAATCGATAGCTATGCGGATATAGCCCCCGTTTTCAGGGCGGTGCCCCCATATGATAAGGCTTACGCTATAGTTCTTGCCGGTTTAGCGAGGGCTCTGAAGAGGATAGATGAAATTGAGCGGAAGGTGGACTCTGGACGCTAGATTCCTCAGGGGAAAGATGAGGTTACTCCAACTTGATAGCGAGGGTAAGCTGGAGGTAAGAGAGTTAAAAAGCAGCTATCCTTTTTACTTTGATCCCTTGAAGCATAGCGCAGAGGAAATGAGTCGCTCTCTCATAGAGATCCCATTTGTCGTAGAGGTCTCGATAGAAGATTGGCTGATGCCACCTTGGTATGACTCTCGGAAGGAGCTCGTGAAGGTAGAGGTTGACTGTGCGCCTTGCTTCAAAAAAATAGCTAGAAGGATCGAGAGCATGGGAATCGCCAAGAGGCTCAACCTCCAGCCATCGAGCGAATCATTGGCGCTCATGAGAATGGGGATAACAATGTTGGATTGGGAGGGGAAAGATCCATGGAGACTTGAGTTCGACTTCCCCCCTCTCAGGGTCATGCAAATCAAAGACATCAGCCCTGATGATGCTCTTATAGCTTCCTCGGAGCTGACTACAAGCGGAGTAATTGACAGGAATATCGAAAAAATTAGAAAAGAAAAGATTGGTTCGCAAGCCGTAGGAGAATTTACAGAGGGTCATCACATTGCTCTCATAGAAAGCAGATGGGTCACTTGTGAAGAAGTTTATGCGCCCGTCTGCATAGAAGAGCATGGCAACCCGGTCGAAGACTTGATAGGACTAATGGAGCTTTCCAGGCTTTCATATTCTAACCTGGACGAAACTGCCGAGAAAAGCATAGGGAAGATTCTAACGGACATAGAGGCAATGGAGGCAGTTAACAGGAGAATGGCCGTTCCCCAAGCTAGATTGAGGGGCGATGCTTGGAGGGGGATAGAAGAGCTCTTAGAGGGAGATAGCGGTGGCCTTGTCGGGCTTCCGAGACCAGGCATATACGAAAACGTCCTGCAGCTGGATTTCTCCAGTCTATACCCTACTATAATAGCGAAGTTCAACATATCGCCTGAAACCATCAACAGACCAAATTGCGAGAGAAGCCTAAGACCGCCCGGGAGCATGCATGAGATATGCATGGACATCGATGGACTTGTGGCGAGCACGCTAAAGAGGCTAGTAGATAGGAGGGAAAAGATTAGGTCGATGAACGGCTGGATGAATTCTAGGAGGGAAAAAGCGCTCAAGTGGATAATGGTGGCCAGCTTTGGATACCTTGGCTACAGAAATTCTCGCTTCGGCAGCGTCCCAGCATATGAGAGTGTTGTATCCATAGCGAGGGAGCTGATGAGGAAAGCTATCGTCGTTGCTTCCCAGGCCGGTTACGAAGTGATCCATTTTATAGTAGACAGCATATTCGCGTGGAAGCAAGGAAAGAGATTTTCCGAGAATGAGGCGGTTGAGCTCAAAGATATGATCGAAAGATCCACCGGGATGAAGATAAAGTTTGAAAATGTGTTCAGATACCTTGTAATACCGAGAACAGAAGCAACGGTGAGGAGGGGGGCCCCAAATAGATACTATGGGGTGACGAGCGAGGGCAGATTGATCGTGAAGGGTGTGAAGTGTCCAGAAATCGATGGGACCTTTATACCGAGGGACTTAGAGAATGCGGTCCTCCAGGTCCTCTTATTAAACGAGCACCCGAGGAGATTATGCTTCCAGCTTTCATCTCTACTTAATAAAAGCGATATATCGAAGGAAGCGATGCAGAAAAATACGATCAGCCTATGAGAACTGTTGCCCCCCTAGAGAGCCTAGATATCGATGCTCTCCCCTGCTTCTTTATATAATCTGAAGCCTCTGCATTTAGCTTCATTAGATAGGGGCTACATGTAGTAGAGGAGGGGAGCAACAGGTATTCTTTCCCTTCCCCAGGAAATAGCGGTAGCGATGAAGGTCTATCACCGCTCTGAGCTGACGCGTATATCGCATTCGATGCTCTTATGATGGCTTTGGCTCCTGCCTCGCTTTCTCCCGCATATATTAAGGAAAGACCTTCTATCATATCGTAGATCGAGCTCTTAGGTGCTATGATTTCCAAGGTTTTCGGCTCCCTATAGAGAACTGCCACCCTAAGTGCTTCATGCGGATAAAAGTATCTGAGCAATGCAGGGGCCTTCTCTCCTATCGAGTATATATTCATGCCTCCCAGCAATGATGAAGCTAGAATAGCCTTGAGCTCTTGCGGAGCATTAAGTTCATTGACGATGTTAACTTCTCTTTTTAAAGCGTAAAACGAGGACAATATGGCAGCGATCGAGCACGAAATGCAATCTTCTCTCTCCAAAGGCTTTCTCGGGAAGAATAGCTGAGCCCTACCTAGTCCAAACATGCTCAATATCTTTTCTATTTCGTCATTCGGTTGTGCGCAACTACATTTAAGGGTAAGCTTAAGGCCTGTACCGTCATTTATTGCCTCAGATGTATATTCTTCCCCTTCGATCGCCAGTAAGAATATCAGGCGAGAATCGTCTGCCCTTAACCGGGAAATGATCATCTCAGGAACCGTGGCAATTGCTCTCATATTCTTACCTCAAGGTTTTAGTACGAAATCCTTTGTGACCTCTGAATTAACTGAAGAAGTCATGAGCTATTCGTCCTCTTTTAATTTATTTCTTTTACTAGCATTTTTTAATTGGCGAGGGTTAAAGAACGTTTTAGCTCGTCGATGAGCAGGAGTTTTTATTTCAGGCCCTTCAAATGCAAAGATCAGCGAAGGTGGAATATGCCTCAAATTTACGTGGGAACCAGCGGTTGGACTTACGACTGGAACGAGGGTGGTAGTTTCGACTGGTATTCATCTTACTCAGGCCTCAACGCTGTCGAGTTGAATGCTAGCTTTTATAGATTTCCATTCCCTTCGCAAATCTCAGGGTGGAGGAAAAAAGGGGCTAATATGAGGTGGTCAGTGAAGGTCAACAGGTTAATAACGCATATTAGAAGGCTTAGCCCTTTGTCGCTACAAACTTGGGAAAAGTTCAGAAGATTATTTACTGCGATGGACGAAGTCATCGATTTCTTCTTATTCCAGATGCCTCCAAATTTTTCATGCAATCGTGAGGCTCTTGAGAAAATAGAATTATTCGAAAAATCGGCAAAGCTTGGAAATAGAATGGCAATAGAATTCAGAAACTCCTCGTGCTTTAACGAAGAGGTGGTCAATTGGGCCGAAAAAATCGGTATAACCCTAGTCTCAGTTGATAGCCCACAAATTTCTTGGTTTATCAAGACAGGAAAAATAATTTACGTTAGGTTGCATGGTAGAAGTGATTGGTATATCCATCGATATACGGAAAAAGAGCTTGAAGAGATAGCCGAAAAATCTCTTTCACTGCACCCTGAGAAACTCTACGTTTTTTTCAATAATGACCACTGGATGCTAGACAATGCAAGGATGCTTCTCGAAATATTGAGGAAGAAAACCTAGCTTTCGGGCTCAAACGCTTAAATCTAGGGGTCCTCAAAAAATTGTGAAAATATCGTAAATTGTTCATAAAAATTTTTATGAAAGCAGCGCTTAACTTAATTTGGTGAGGAATTTTTGAAAAAAGCAACAGCTTTGATTGTCGCTGGAGGGAAGGGAACCAGATTTCATCCTTACACTGAGATAATCCCGAAGCCTATGATACCTCTTGGTAATGAAGAAAGGCCTGTGCTTGAATTCATTGTACGTTGGCTAGAAAGGTTTGGAATAAAGGATATAGTCATGCTTGTTAACCACAGGTGGAAATATATTAGAAACTACTTCGGAAATGGAGAGAGGTTTGGAGTGAGAATCACTTATTCAATAGATGAGCCAGGAGGCTACACTAACACAGGCGGAGCCGTCTATAAGGCTTATCTAGATGGTCTCGTGGATGATTTGGCCCTTGTATGGTACGGAGACATTCTCGCTAAGATCGATTTGAACAACCTTCTTACATTTCATTTAGAGAAAAATTCCGAAATAACCTTAGTAGTCTCTAGAAAATACTCGGTCCCTGTTGGTGTAGCGGAACTAGACCAAGATGGAAAAATTAAAAGCATGGTTGAGAAGCCCGTGCTCAATATAAACGCTACAATTGGAGTGGGAGTTGTTCAAAGGAGCGTCTTCGAAGGCGGTATCATTGAAAAACTGAAGAAGGACTTTGACTTCATGGGTGACCTCGTACCGCACGCTATAAAAATGGGGAAAAGAGTCTATGGGTACATTTATGAAGGAGATTGGTACGACGTTGGTAGTTTGGAAAGGTATAAAAAAATCAATGAGAATGAGCTCGAAAGTGAGTTCGGTTTTCAATAAATATTCTTTTGGATTTTCCTCCCGCCTTTTAGGGCGGGTGCTTCAGTTGTAATAGCAATAAGGAAAAGTTTAAACTTGTGTCTCCCTATTAGCTTCTTTGTCGAGGTGCTCGAATTGGATAACTCGTTTAAAAGATATTTCTCTGACCCAACTGTACTTGAGATATTGAATAAATACAAACAGATATGGAGTCTAGGCTATGCAATGTCGCTTATCGAGTGGGATATGGAGACCTATATGCCACCTGAGGGTATAGCAGAAAGGGGTACAGCGAACTCACAGCTAGCAGTCCTACAGCATAAGCTTTTGCTTTCTCCAGATTTCCAGGAACTGGTGGAAAAGGCCAAAGGAAAAGAAGGGCTAAGCGATCAGGAGAAGGGGGTAATCAGGGTCCTGGGCAGGGAGATTGAGAGAGCAAGGAAGCTTCCGGAGAGGCTTATAGCTGAACTGAGGGAAGTTACAACAAAAGCGCATGAAGCCTGGGTTATCTCGAGGGAAAAGAAGGAGGCTGAACCCTTCCTTTCTTACTTAGACAAAATAGTAGCGCTAGAAAGAGAAATGGCTGATAAACTCGGGTATGAAGAGCATCCATACGATGCATTGATGGATTACTTCGAAGAGGGGTTTACGACCAAAAAGGCTGATGAAATGTTCACTGCCATATTACCCACGCTGAAAAAATCCCTGGAAAAAGTAATGAATGATGAGACTTTTCCAAGGTGTCATTATCTTGAGACATTCAGATATGAAATTAGTAAAGCAGAAAGAATAAACAGGAAGATCCTTGAGACCGTGGGATTTCCAAAGAGCAGAGCCAGGCTTGATGTATCGGCCCATCCGTTCACTATAAGCATTGGACTGAAGGATGTGAGGATAACTACAAGGTATGAGGGATTCGATATAAGGAGGACGATTCTATCCACGGTCCACGAGTTCGGACATGCTCTCTATGAACTACAGATAGATGAAGCATTGTCCGGCACTCCCATAGGGACGGGAGTTAGTATGGGGGTGCATGAGAGCCAATCCAGATTTTGGGAGAATGTCTTAGGGAGGAGCAGGGCTTTCTCCGCTATAATAGGGGAGCTACTTAGAGGAGAATTCCCAGAGCTAAAAGATTATAGCGATGGAGAAATTTATAGATACGTAAACCTTGTCAGACCAAGCCTAATAAGAGTAGATGCCGATGAGTTGACCTACAACTTCCACATAGCATTGAGGTTCGAAATTGAGAAGCGCCTCATTGCTGGGGAAGTAAAAGTCTCAGACGTCCCAGAGTTATGGAACAACATGATGGAGAGTATGCTGGGCGTAAGACCGAGAAACTTTGCTGAGGGGTTCCTGCAGGACATCCATTGGAGTCAAGGCAGCATAGGATACTTCCCCTCCTACAGCCTTGGGACAGTGCTAGCGGCGCAGATAGGGGCTAAAATGGAATCAGATATGGGAAAGCTAGGAGAAATAATTGAGAGGAGGGATTTCGGAGCCGTAAGGGAGTGGCTCAGGGAAAAGATACATAGGTTCGGCTCAACATATGCTCCTAGGGAGCTCCTCAAGAATTCACTCGGCGAGGATGTAAACCCAAGCTACTTTGCTAAATATATTGAGGAAAAATATTCTAAATAATGCCTTTTATGAAGGCTCCGTTTTCGTAGACCAAATCTCCATCTACATATATTTTCCCCTTCCTCATGTCTTTTATCATATCCCAATGGATTGAGGAGAAGTTTTTCCCTCCCGTCTGGATATATGCCGATCCCAGCGCTAAATGTATGGTACCGCCTATCTTTTCATCGAATAAAATCTCCCTGGTGAACCTGTCTATATCATAGTTCAACCCGAATGCAAATTCTCCTATCCTCTTTGCACCATCATCAGTAGCGATCATTTTCTTCAAGAACTCCTCTCCTTTTTCGGCAGAGGCCTCAATTACTTCGCCCTTTTTGAAGTTTAACCGGATCCCCTTAACTTCCACTCCTCTCCAGATTGCTGGATAGCTATATGTAATGTATCCTTCTGCTGAATCCTCAATCGGGGAGCTGAATACCTCGCCTCCAGGCATATTATTCTTTCCATCGTCGTTTACCCAGATTCTACCATCGAACCTCAAATAAAGGTCTGTATCATCAGCAAGCACTCTGATCTCCTTGGCCTTTTTTAGGAAAAGGGCTACCTTTTCCTGCTGCGCTGCTTGCTTGGTCCATTCCAGCACAGGATCTTCTGAGAAAAGCTTCACTGCCCTGAATACGAACTCTCTCCATTCTAACGGAGAAAATCCGGCTTCCTGAGCCATTGAATTCGTTGGATACGCCGTCACCGTCCACCTGAGAGTGCCACTAGCATCTCTTTTAAGCATTATGTCACTGAGGGGCTTAGAAGCCAACGCCACCTTTCTAATCCTCTCCGGATCTACATTTATGAGCGGCTTTGAATGTGTGGGGGCTATGATTCGTATCATGCCGCTGATGTTTTCCATTATAAATTTGTCTATTGGAGAAAGGTACTCCAGAAGCTCAGGAGGCGCATACCTATAGAAGTACTCGTTTAGCTCTTCATTGGAAATGACTATTCTCGGGTATCCACCTGCGTCTACGACCTTCTTGAATATCTCCGTTATTAAAGGCATAGCAGCTATAGTAGAGGATATGGATATTTCGGAAAGGGGCTTAACTCCTATGCAGTAGTTCACGAGAAGGGTCGCGAACTTTTCTTCGGGTGTCTTGAAGGACATCAACATCCACCTAGCAGGGTTTATTATTATGAAGGGAGAGATTTAAAGTTTGGGATGATGTGGCTCGAAAGGACGGAGCTGAAGCGATGACAGCCCCGCGCAGGTCTGACCTCATTGGGTAGGTTCTTCATGAATATGAATTTGCTTAACCATTGGAATTCTCTTCTTGACCTCAGACTCAATCTCATCTGCTATAGAATGTGCCTCCTCTAGGCTCATTTTTCCATTTACTTCAAGTACCAGGTCCACCAGTAGGTCTCCTCCAGAGTCCCTCACTATAACTTCTTTTACGCCTTTAACCCCTTCGATTGAACTAGTTATTTGCTTTATCTTTGGGACGACTTCCTCTACGTTTTTGTCCATGAGGACTTGCGATACCTTAGTCAGCAGCCCGAGCCCCTCATATAGGATAAACATGGAGATCGCCAACGTGAGTAAAGCGTCTATTCTAGCAATGCCGGTAGCATACCCTATGATAACCCCTACAGTAGCACCAAGAGTGATTAAAGCATCCATTTTGTGATGCAGAGCATCTGCGAGACAGAGAGAGGAGTTACTTGAGTCTCCAAGCCTTTTGGCGAAAATATAGTTATAATATTTAATCGCTACGCTGATCAGAGTTATAGTTGATGCAAACACTATATATTTCCCTTCATAAGGAGCTGGTGCGAGGAAAGATCTGACTCCCTCGACTAAAAATATCCCGCCCAGGACAAAGAGAACGACTCCTATGAATAAGGATCCTAGGTCTGCGGCCTTCCCATGCCCAAGCGGATGATCTTCATCCGGGGGTCTCGAGGCGATCTTCGAAGATACAAATACTCCCAAGGAAGTTATACTGTCGCTGAGGCCATGGAAAGCATCGGTTATCAGTGCACCACTGCCTATTAAAAGGCCAGCCACCAGCCTCAGGAAAAATACCACAATGTTTATAAATATTGAAGCTATTGCTTCTATTCTTTCCGCCTTTCTAGGATCTGTTCTACGCAATTCATCTATGGTTCTAGCCAATCCTCCTCTGATTTGACAGGTTTTCAATTTTATTTTCATAAAACCCTATATTTGTTTCTATTGAAAATGCTATAAGCCGCTAGAGCTATTATAAGAAAAGAAAAGAGCTCAAGAATCGTCAATTTCTCTACCGGAAGCTTTGTTCCCGAAACTGGCCCGTATGAAGAGATTTCTAGGAAGAAAACATAGACATTGCCCTGCTGAGAGGAGATATAGAAGTTCTCCATTATAAGAAGACCTGTAGAAGGATCATACATGGCGCTTTTAGAGCCTGAGGCAAAGCTTATCGTGACATCTATTCCTTCAACGAATCTTCCGTCACTGAGCTGGAATATCCCTTTACCTCCGTATGAAATCGTCCAGCCGTTCATTTCAATTCTGCCATTTTTCATAAGGGCGCTTATATTTTGATAAGATAACCTGAAATGCGAAATGCTCGGCATTTCAATGATAGATTTTAGATCTTCCTGCGGTATTCCAAGTATAGACCCGGTTAGCGTGATGTCGGGAAACGGAGATTCCTTATAGAAGACGGTTAAGTTGGACAAGTAGTTCCCGGCTGCCATATTATCATAGCTATCGTAGATTAGCAAATCGTATGCAATGTTGCCATTATTAATTATGTTTTGGTAATTGTCCGCGTGAACTTGAGGAATTGTAGCCAAAAGCAACGATGCTAGCAATGCCGAAGCTATCAGGAGCCTGACCATGAATCATCGAATTGCTTTTTGGATTACATAGATTAAAAAATAATTATGTTTTAAGGAAACAAAGCCTGTAGAATGTATAGCATGTACAGCGGTATGAAGACTAGCGATATCGTGTTGAGCAACTTTATCAATATATGGAGTGATGGGCCGACTGTGTCTTTCAGAGGATCGCCAACGGTGTCGCCTACGACTGTCGCCTCATGGACAGGCGAGCCTTTACCTCCAAGGTTCCCGGCCTCAACATATTTTTTCGCATTATCCCACGCTGCCCCTCCCCACATCATCATTATACCTAAAACGATGGAGCTTGCGGTTGCACCTACTACTAGCGCTCCAACCGCTTGTCCTCCGAATAATATCCCTAAAACGAGCGGTGTCACTATTATGGAAAGGGATGGTCCTATCATGTTCTTTATGGCATACTGCGTGCTTATATCCACTGCTCTATAGTAATCTGGCTTTTCCTTGCCCTCCAAGATCCCGGGCCTTTCCTTGAACTGTCTCCTCACTTCCTCCACCATCATATAAGCTGCCCTGGTCACGGCTCTAAGACCCATAGAGGTAAAGTAATATGGAAGCATTGCGCCGATCAATATTGAGATTAGGATTACAGGCTTCGTTACCACTAGCCCGCTTAGAAAGTTCATGAGTGCATTGGCGAATCCAGCTAAGCTTATAGAAATGCCCGAAGTTGTAGCATATAGCACCGATGGGTCCCTGGCAACATAATCCTGGACAAACGCCTGGAAGAGCAAAAGAGCGGCGAGCGCGGCGCTACCCATAGCGTATCCTTTGGTTAGGGCCTTAGTTACGTTGCCAAGGGCATCAAGCGGCTCCAACCTCTCTCTAACCTCTTCACTCAGGCCGCTCATTTCCGCTATCCCTCCGGCGTTGTCAGCTATAGGACCTGAGCCGTCCAGTGTCATGATTATTCCGGCCAAGGTTATCATGGCCATTGTCGCTGTTGCGCTACCATATATCCCATATATGAACCTGGAGAGATTCACCCCCCCTACGCTGTTTTGAAGCACCTCAGGCAACGGAGCAGCATAAAGTGCATAGAAGGATGCTAATATGGCTATTGATATGGTTACTATTGGAATAATAGTCGACTTCATTCCGACAGAAAGCCCTGAAAGGAACGTGAGCGCTGGGCCGCTTTTACTGCTCTCAGCTATCTCGATAACGCTCTTCGATTTCAGCCCAGTGTAGTAGTTCGTAACAAGCACCATCACTATCCCTGTTGCAATCCCAACGATTGAGGCAATGTATAGGTTTAGCCATATATCAGGCAATTCATACTTGTAAAGCAAAGGCAACAGTATAAGAGAAATTATTGATGAAACTATTACACCGTTTCTCATTGGCTCAATTGGGTCTTTATATTTCTTCTGCATGATTATGGTCAAAATTCCTGGAATTGCTGCCGCTATGCCAACTATCGATACCAATAATGGAAGGAACATGAACTTAGAAGAGTATTCTATCGGTAAACCGGCATTTGATAAAATGTAGTAAGTGGCCCACCCTATCATCATGGCTCCTATGGTTTCTGCCGTCACGCTCTCGAAGATATCTGCCCCCCTTCCAGCGCAGTCGCCAACATTATCCCCAACCTGGTCTGCTATCACTGCTGGATTTCTTGGGTCGTCCTCTGGTATCGAGGCTTCTAATTTTCCTACTAGATCGGCACCGATGTCTGCAGCTTTAGTGTAGATCCCCCCTCCTAGCTGGGCGAAAAGGGCTGAAAGGCTCGCTCCGAAGGCGAAACCGGCCATGCTGTCCAAAACGAACCTCAAGGTTATTGGGCTCTGTATAGACGCTCCGAAAAACGCCGAGTATGCTAGATAAATCGTTGAGATAAACAAGAGCGATAGAGATGGAACCGAAAGCCCTAAGACTGCCCCTCCAAGAACGGAGTTCCTGAGCGCTCTTTGGGAACTTTTAATAGCCCCTGCCGCAGCTCTGACATTTGCCCTCGTAGAAGCGTCCATACTGAAGAAGGCGGCGATAACCGAAGAGAGGGAGCCAAGAAATACGGATATGCCCACCAGGGCAGATTCTTTTAGCACCTCCTCCTCGAATTGAGGATAGGCTCCTAAAAGCCTAGCCTTATAACCGAGGTATACAGCTACAAAAACTATCACTGACATAACTGCTGAAAAAGGCAATATGGTTTTCGTTTGCCTTTTCATATAAGCAGATGACCCTTCCCTTATAGCCTTCCAAATTTCTATCATTCGTTCATTGCCTACGTCTTCCTTAGAAAGCACATAATACATAGCAAGAGCGAACAGAAAACCGATCGCACCACCCAATATTCCAAAAGCGACAAGAGATCCCAAAAGCTCCACCACCTTTTTTGCTTTATCAATATGTTGACTTCTAAATCTAAGCTTTTATCAAGCTCACAACGAGCGTTTTTATTTTTTACTTTCAATTATAAATAGTGATAAATGTGCGATAACGTGGTTTCAAGAGAAAATTTATTATGCTATAAGATGACATAATTTTTGAGGTGTTAGCTTGAAGGCTACCTTTATAGTAATAGCTCTCATACTAATAGCGGTTATCGCCTCTGCTGCGGTCTTGTATATCAATTCAGGGAGTAAAAGCGGTAATGTAGCTGGAAGTAACTACAGGTTCCTCACAGACGCTCTCGGTAGAAACGTAACAGTCCCCTTGAACGTCTCTAGAGTCGTTGTCCTAGACCAAGGCTCGGCCGAAATAGTTTATTCCGTTGGAGCTGGTAACCTTATAGTCGGAAGGCTTGACTCAATGAACTTTCCTCCAAGCATATTGAATGCAACAGCCCTCACGTATACCAACGGCGTAGATTTGGAGCAGCTTGCCTCCTTGCATCCAGATCTCATTATTACATATATAAGAAGCCAGCAGGAGCTACAAAGCTATGAGACCCATAACTTTACAGTCATAGGCGTCCCGTGGACAAATAGCATTGAAGATATTTATAACACGATAAGCCTAATAGGAAAGGCGCTAGGCAGAGAAAGCAGGGCAAATTACGTAATATCTTTCTTGAACGAAACAGTGAACAATATAACCTCTATGGTTTCCTCCTCGAAAGAAAGACCTAGAGTGCTATTCATCAGAACTATCGGGACTTCTGGTATACAGGTAGTAACGCAGGGGATCGAAAATCAACTTATAGAGTTGGCTGGAGGGGTAAGCCTGAGCAATGGGTTATCCAAAAACACGAGCACTGTTTTCATAAATTATGAAGATTTAGTTAAAATGAACCCTGACATCATAATCCTTAGCTATAGAGTATCGCAAAGCGTGAATGATATATTAAACGATTCGAGGCTTCAGGACGTCAATGCTGTAAAGAACGGATATGTCTTCAAGGCATCGAAGGAGTATACCCCAACGAGTCCTAGGTTTGTCCTCCTCTTGGCATACATGGCAAAATGCATACATCCAAACGAAACCTCCAATTTGAACATAAGCAGCCTGCGAATTCAGCTTTATAAGAATATATATGGATTAAGCGATAGCGAGATATCACAGATCAAATAGGAGAAGCTCTTGAAGATGATCCGAGAATGAAGGAGGATGGCAAGATAGCTATCGCTGCGGTCGCAACTTTTTTTATTTTCATAATAACTCTTGGAATGGGCAAATATGAATTTTCACCGATAGGCTCTTTAAAAATTCTAATTGAATCGCTCGCAGGAAAGGCTTCCAATGGAGATCCGCTGGCAAATATAGTATTACAGATAAGGCTTCCTCGTGTATTAGCCGCTTTGCTAGTTGGGGCATCTCTATCGGTCTCAGGAGCCGGATTTCAGGCATTATTTAGAAACCCCCTCGTTAGCCCAGACATACTTGGAGTGCTTGCTGGGGCAGGATTCGGCGCATCGCTTGCGATACTCCTAAACTTTCCACTTCCTTTTGTACAGGCAGTAGCCTTCGGGATTGGATTGGCGGCATTGGGATTATCTTATACAGTTGCGTGGAGGGGGGGAGGAGCAAGAATCGTTGACTTAGTGCTCTCAGGTATAATAATAGGAAGTCTTTTCAAAAGCCTTATGAGCCTAGTTAAGTTCCTAGCTGACCCTGAGTCCAAATTACCACAGATAACCTACTGGCTAATGGGCGGTCTCGCATCGTCAAGTTGGGGGGACGTTGAAATTCTCGCGCTGATTTCTGTACCTTCTATCGCTATGCTATATTTGCTTAGATGGAGACTGGATGCATTCATGTTGGGAGAGGAAGAGGCAAAAGCTCTTGGAATAAAGGTCGAATTTTATAAAGCAGCTGTGATCGTACTTTCAACGCTTCCAGCTGCAGCTAGCACGGTTGTCGCGGGATTGGTAGGATGGATTGGACTAGTTATTCCTCACATGGCTCGAATGATTTTCGGAGACTCAAATAGATTCGCTGTGCCAGGATCCGCCATAATAGGAGGAGCATTTCTGCTGGTAGTAGATACTATATCACGGGCAGTGCTCCCGAGCGAGCTCCCCCTAGAAGTCCTCACATCCTTCGTCGGCGTCCCGTTCTTCGCATACTTGCTTAGGAGGAGGGTTTACCATGGATGGAGCTGAGCTGAAAGTTGAGGGGGTAAGCTATTCATATGGTCGCGATGACTTTTCATTGAAAAATATTAGCTTGTCTTTGAAAGGAGGGGAAATATTAGCTCTGCTTGGCCCGAATGGCTCAGGTAAAACCACTTTAACCAAGATCGTTCTCGGCATTTTAAAGCCTCACCCACCCTCTGTTACAGTTGGTGGGGTCAATTTATTCGAAGTAACTGAAAAGGAGAGAGCTAAGCTAATTGCCTGGGTACCGCAAGAAATAATGAAAAACGTCCCCCTCAGAGTAGAGGATTTCGTTTTATTAGGAAGGACCCCCCATATCTCTCCGCTATCAATCCCTTCAGATTTGGATAGAAAGCTTGTAGCAGAAGCCTTAAGGAAGTTCGGGCTGGAGATCTTGGCGAAGAGGTATTTTTCTCAACTTAGCGGGGGAGAGAGGAGATTAGCTAGTATCGCCAGGGCTTACGTTCAGGGCACCCCATTTATGGTTTTGGATGAACCGACTGCCTACCTCGATTTCAAGAACAAGTTGTTGGCCTTGAAAGTTATGAAGGAGCTAGCACAGGAGGGTAGGGGGATCCTCTTCACCACGCACGACCCCAATGAAGCTGTAGAAATTGCAGACCAGGTAGTTTTGATGTATAGAGGCGAAATCCTGATATCTGGAAATCCTGATGAGGTCATAAATGAAGAGACTCTGGAAAAAGTGTATGGTATTAAGGTTAAAATTGTTAGGAGCAATGGTAGAGCTTACGTTACCCCATCTATAGGACAACATATAGAGGCTTGACTTGTTTTAGCCTTTCTCTAGGGCCTCTATTGAGAATTTGAGTTAATGCTCTAAAAAGCTACAGGAATGCAGATTTATGTTGCTTATAGAAAAGTTTATATATAAAATTCTGGTTATTAAAACCAGGTGGTTCGCTTGGAATTACAGCAAAAAATCATATTTTCACTGCTCATTGTAGCTCTAATATTATCAATGGCTTCATTGATATTTGTCTATGAATCCAACAATTCGTTTAAGGTCATCGAAGGCACGCTGCAAAATTTAAGCAATTCCGTAGCGGGCTTTCAAAAGATGTCTTCATCGTTACAGAGCATAAACTCAACCTTATCAGAGAAAATCAATGAAATTTCGGCTCAGATAAACGAGCTTAAGTTCCCGATACAGGTATATGACGCATTAAACAGGACCGTTTTCATTACGCAACAACCGGAGAGGGTGGTTTCGATCGCCCCAAGCATAACGGAGATCCTCTTCGCGATAAATGCTAGCTCATTGGTTGTAGGAGTCGATGACTTTTCCAACTATCCCCCTATCTTAGAAAAAATGATAGCCAACGGAACCATCGCAAGAGTAGGAGGATTTTCTGACATAAGCCTTGAGAAGGTAGTCTCTCTTAAACCAGACCTAGTCATAGGTACAACGGGAGTTCAATATAAATTCATCTACCAACTTTCCCAGATGGGAATTGACTCTATATCGTTGAGGACAGAGAGCATCGATGATATCTTTTCTGCGACATTGCTTTTGGGGAAAATAACTGGTCACTATAATGAGGCAGTTGTACTCGTTAACAACCTCAAGCAAAAAATAATGAACATCTATGAAACGGTTTCCACGAGGACTACAGAGAGACCCTCTGTAGCCTATATTGTATGGATAAGCCCCCTGTTTGTTGCGGGAGGGAGCAGCTTCTGGAACGATGCGATAAACCTCGCTGGAGGCGTTAACGCTTTCCAGAATGTCACTCAGGCTTGGCCGATGGTCTCTTGGGAGGATTTAGTGAAAGCAAACCCTGACTTCATTATATTATCCGAAAACGCAGGGGGATTTTCGAATGCCTCTCAATTTATCAGTTGGGCTAAAAATCAGCCAGGAGGGGAGGGTTTGAACGCAATAAAAAATGGAAGAGTCTACATGCTTCATGGTGAGCTGAACGACATCGCTTCCAGACCAGGACCGAGAATAGCTGAACTTCAGCTGTCTATTTCGCTAATACTGCACCCAGACATATATGGAAAAGCGATCGTTCCTCAAGATCTGGACCTCGGTACCGTGATGAACCTTACAGCACAGAGGTGAGCGTCTTTCTTTGCCTTCTTCGATTGAAGATTATGTAGAAAAAAAGAGGAAGAGGCTTAAGCTGCTGATCTTGACCGCTCTTTTTTCTTTAGTTTCCGTTTTTTGGCTAAGCTTATACTTAGGATCATCTGGTCCGCTTCCTATGTGGAGGTGGCACTTAGATGACCCCATATTTCAGCTGAGAATTTACAGGACTCTGACTGCCTTTTTTTCGGCCGCTTCTTTGGCTCTAAATGGTTTACTGCTCCAGAATCTCCTCGCTAACCCTTTGATAGACTCAAGCATACTCGGGATTTCTTCTGGGTCTACACTGGGCATGCTTACGGGCTACATAATATCGGCTAAGCTAGGGCTTTATATTGCTCCAATCGTTTCTCTCATTTTCTCTCTAGCTACTATGATGCTGGTTTATGGACTTAGCAAAATGGGTGGGTTCAGGATACTGGTCGTTGCGTTATCTGGTGTCATGGTATCAACGATGCTTACCTCGATATCTTATCTATTAATTTTAGTCAATCCGGCAATTTCAAGGGGTGGTGTAGCCTTAGTACTGGGGAGCTTAGGATATTCTGACACCTGGAGCGTATACCTAAGCCTAGCGAGCTTTTCTGTTATTGCTGGTCATCAAATGCTCAGAGTAGGGAACATTAGGAAGATCCTATTAGGAGAGGATCTCGCAAGAGCTTCTGGCATAAACGTGGAGCGTATCAGGAAGGAGAGCCTAATAGTTTCTAGCCTTAGCATATCGCTAGTGACTCTCTCTGTAGGACCAATTGGCTTTATTGGACTGATAATACCGCATATTTCAAGAATAGCTGTAGGCGGAGATCCTGGTGCCTGCTCGATAACCTCGACGCTTTGGGGACCGGTGCTACTAATTTGTGCGGACATAATCTCCAGGGTAGCATTCATGCCGTCCGAGCTTCCAGTTGGGATTACTATGAGCATTATAGGCGCTCCATTCTTCCTCTTCCTCCTGATAAAGAGCATGAGGCGATAGCTGTGCCAGAGGTTGTGCTTAGAGGCTCAATAGGATACTCGTTCCCCCTATACAGAAACTTGCACATCGAGCTGCGTTCAGGATATTTATATTGTGTTCTTGGACCCAACGGGTCTGGCAAAAGTACTTTGCTGAAGACCTTGTCTGGATCGATCCCCGTTTTCGAGGGGTCCCTTGAAAAAATCCCTACTGATTCTGCTTCCTCCTATCTTCCTCCGGATCCCCCGGAGTTACCTGGAATGAGGGGAGGGGATGCCGCGCTTTCGTTTTTAGCTACAAATGAAAAAAGGCTACTATATGGCAATTGGCGTAGCGAACAATCGCTTGAAAGGTTAGCGAGATATATTGAGGAATTCAGCTCCCCAGTAGACTTGGAGAAGAACTTCAATGAGCTTAGCACCGGAGAAAGGATGAAAATATTGTTGGCCTCTGCTCTCGCTTCTGAGGCCGATTTTCTTTTTTTAGATGAACCGAGCGGACATTTAGACGTAAGGTCTAGAATCTTGCTATACAGAATTCTAAAAAGGGAAAAAGGGAGCAGGTTGATTGTCCTTAGCATGCATGAGCTTTCTGAAGCATCCTCAGCTTGCGATAAAGGAATACTCTTAGGTGCAGGGAATTTTTACGGTCCCTCGGACATAGGTTCGATACTCAACGAGGATTTGCTCAGTTTAGCCTACGGTGCCAGGTTCAAGAAGGTCCTTATAGACGGAAAGCCCTTGCTCGTTCCCTATGATATATTATAGAAAAGCGGTGATGGAAATACCTTTCGTTTTATAATTTGGTTTCCCTCATCTCCGCTATATATTCGTCGACCATTCTGAAAAACTACGCTTGGCAAAGAATTAGCTTTTACTTTTGACTTAAACTAAAAATCCCTGCATCAGGAGAGCACTTTGCCTAAGATTTCGTTGATATATATGAGCGATAAGATTTTCAATCTTTTCCTTACTATAAAAGGATGAAATTTTTGATTGCAGTAATAGTTATAAGTTCAGTTGGCAAGGTTTTCTTTGGGAGTGGCTTTTGGTACAGCAAAAATCTAGCGAGCTCGCTAAAGTTACTAATAGCGGCGCCATTCTTCTTGGGAATATATTCGAAGTTGATTCTTTTGCTGGGAAGCCGGTAAGGGTGGTGTCACATTTCCATAGCGACCACACAATTCTGCTTTCCAAGAGCGGTAAGTTTGCCTCTCATATTTTAGCAACATCTGCAACAATTGAAGCGCTCCCACTCATGGGATTTTCGCTCCCGGAAGACAAGCTCCTCCCATTAGAATATGGAAGAAGCATCAAGTTCGGAGAAGATTCGCTGGTGCTCGTGAAATCCTCGCATGTAATCGGAAGTGCTCAGGTCTTGGTTGAAACCGTAGATGGAAGCAGGGTGGGATACACTGGGGACTTCAAGTTCCCTGGTACCAAAATAATGAGCGACCTAGATGTTTTAATTATAGATGCTACATATGGAGAAGAAACGATGGTGAGGCCTTTCAAAAATGAGGTCGACATCTTGTTCAGCGACCTCGTCTCTGAGCTACTATCGAAAGGGAAGCCGGTTATCGTGAAAGGTTACCATGGAAAGCTCCAGGAGGCCATGCACATTATGAGGAGGTTTGGGGTTGAGGCCCCTTTCATTCTTCCAGAGAAGGTCTACGAGCTAACAAAGCTTGCTGAAAAGCATGGGCTCAAGGTTGGCAATTATTTCCGCGAGGGATCTGAAGAGGCAGTAGAAGCCATAAAAGGCGGGTGGTTCGTTTACTTAAATCACGCTAACTCGAGGAAAAAAACTCCCTTCGTTGCCTCTGAGGTCGTTTTGACGGGTTGGTTCTTTTCCTCTCCTCTGAAAAAGATCTACGAAAATGGCTCCGGAGAAAGATGGGTCGTAGCTTTGAGCGACCACGCCGATTTCGAAGATACGCTCTACTATGTGGAAGAGGCGAGACCGAAGAAGATCTTGATCGATGCATTCAGGACCTCAAGAGAGATCGCGGAGGCGTTTGCTAAGAGCGTTCTTAGAAGGCTCGGAAAGGAAGCTGTTGTTATGCCAGACTCTCATGGTATCGAAGAGGAGGATTGATTTGCTTCTCCCTCCCCTTAGACCTATTGATAATAAGGGGGGAAGGCTGCCAAGGTCTCCAAAATCGCAGATGCTCCCGATCTATGAGTACTTAGATGTATTTTCCCGAGCTTTTGAATCAGAAAAGGCATTGCTGGATTTTCTCGAAGACAACTATAGCTACACGAGAGCCCTCCTATGGCTCAGAACTCTACAATGGATGGGATTCATCGATCCGGCCGAGGCATCATCTCCCTTCAAGCGAGGACTTAAGTCAATTGAAATTAGATTTCTACCCCTCTATGAAGTGGTGAAAAAGGCGAGTTGCTTTCCCGCGGTATCCTGTTTTTCCCCTTTTCTCTCCATGCTTGCTCCCACCATTTTCAGAAAAGTTACTGCATTAGCGCTTAATTCTAAGAGCGTTTCGGAAATAGCAGAGTTGTTGATAAGAGGGAACTTAGCTGCTGAAAGGGTAATAGCTCAGCAATATATTAGTTTCGGTGGAGTTGGTACAACTGATCTCATATTTTTGCTCAGACTTCTTTTTTCAACTCTCGTCGTAAGAAGGGGCAAAAAAAGCGATGAAGGAGGTAAAGTAGCATATATGAGAGACCAAGTAAGGGGTGTCTGGAAGGAGCATCCTTGTCTGCAGCTTTCGCCCTATCTGGGCAAGGACCTTATTGAAGCAGAGAAGTTCTTGTCTGGAAGTATCATCGACATCCGAGAAGGAAAGATTGAGCCCAGAATAATCCTAAGCTCTAAGTTGAATGAAGATGCTATGAAATGTTTGCTTGGTTGCCTAGAAGATCTGAAGTTATCTCTCCCTGAAATAGCAAAGACCTACGAAGATTTTTGGGATTTAAGGTTTCGAAGAGCTGGTATTTCGAAGGGCTGACCTGCCTCTTTTCGTTTGCCGTAGCGGTTTTTAGAAGTTTCAGAATATCAATCGATATCTGAAGATATTGAACAGAACGAGGAAGTTTTTATTCCATGCAATTTAGATATGGAGGTCATCAAATGCTTTATTCTCTCAGCGTCTCCCTTTACAGCTATGATCAGCATGCAGTTTTTTTCTGTAAGATGGATGTGGAGCGCTGAGATAATGACGTCCATAAATTCATGCTGTATGTCGGTGATCTTCTCTTCCAGTCCGTGAACGTCGTGGTTATAATGAATTGCGATCGCGCCCGCAACCTTGCCTTCGCTCGATATCCACTTCGTGTTAACGATATACATTTCAGCGGCCCTTTGCAATAGGGAGGAACGACTGATCCCCTCCGATCTCGATATTTTCTCCAATTCCTCGAGAAGATGTTTTGGAAAGGAAACTGAGAATCGTGCGCTCAAATTTTATCCCCATCGCTCCTTATATTACAATCTTCCCATCCTTCATATAATAAGTTTCATTGCAGAGCACCTCAATTTCTTTGTCCTGCGTTGCTATCACGACTGCCCATTCCTCAGAGTTTTTGCTTGAAATGAATTCGTGCAACCTTTTCATCATTTTTTCCTTGTTTTCTTCGTCAAGATTGCTTGTGGGCTCGTCCAGTAGCAACAGCTCTGGTTCCGTCACGAGTACCGATGCAAGTGAAACGAGCCTTCGTTGACCAAAGCTGAGCCTATGTGGAATTCTATCTTTGAGCTGCTCCAATCCTAGTTTCTTCAATTCTTCTTCTGCCTTTTCAGAGGATTTCTCTCTCGGGATTCCTCTAACGATGAGCCCGAATGCTACCTCTTCCAACACGTTTGGGTTGAACAGCATGTCATCGGGGTTCTGGAACAAGAGCCCTATTTTCTTTCGGAGCTGGGGGGCATTGTTTTTTTCGACCCTCCTCCCGAAAAGCTCGACTTCTCCTGACTGGGGGAAAATTAGAGCGTCAAGCACCATGAGGAGGGTGCTTTTCCCCGAACCGTTCGGTCCCATCAAGCAGATGACGCTCTCTTTTTTTAAACCGAGGCTTACACCATTGAGCGCCCTAGTACCATCGGGATATGTGTACGTTACATCTTTGAGCGTTGCTATCATTTCCATGATCTCACTCTTCTGAAAGAGATGAGCTAAATCTCTATAGCTATGAAAAAGGCTGCTAACAATATTGCTAAAATCAACATAGACGTCTTCGTGATTTTGCTCCTCTTTATGCCAACATTACCTCCACCTCTTGAAATGAAGGCCGTGTTCATCCTTTCCCCCCTCTCATATCCTCTGACCAACTGGTATCCGAAAAAGTAACCCAAATCCTTTAGCCTTAACTTCGGTACCCCCCTTGAAAGAAATGCCAAGGATGAGCTCCATATGAATCTTGCCATCGATATAGCGTCAATCGATGTCATCATCATTAGATACGCGAAACCTTCAGGAATTCTAATTGAGGCAAGCCCATAGGATATGTAAGGCAATCCATAGCTCCTCGTTAGCAAAGAAGGTATTGATAGGGCCCCCCAAACTCTGAGCGTAAATACCACTGCCCCGTATAAGCCAAAGCCGGGGTCCCAAACAGCCCTTGGAAGAGCTATTGCTAAAGAGAAAAGGGGTATGAAAAAAAGGGAGCTCTTGATGAACCTGCTTAAGCTTTCCCCTATCGTTATTGCGAGCGCAAGCGATAACGATATAACGAATGATGGGAAGAAGGCTCCCTTCGATAGAACTACGAGGAATGGACAAGATATCGCCAAAAAGGCAGCATCTGCCTCAGAAAATATTTTTCTCTTAGGCCTGTCAGCCAAATAAGAAAGCTCAATGAACTCTTCTAAGCCCTTAATTGCCTCCATCTTCACCGACCTTCATCAGGAGCCTAATTATAGCGAAAACGGTGATCCCTCCTACTAAGCCGCTGATGATACCTCCTGCCCAACCTGGAAATCCGGGGATTGTGTATTCTGGAAAAGGTGAGCCTAGGAGGCTTTCACCCGTCAAATTCATTCTTTCAGCTACTTCATCGAGCGGTTCATAGGAAACAGATAAGACTGTAGATCCAATTACTATCGCTACTGCGGAAAAAACGGCCAGGGCAAGATATATTTTCTTCATTGAGCTCACCTCGAAAATAGCTCCGGCTTATATTTACCGAAAGCATATACTGCGAATCCCGTTATAACGCCCTCAACTAAGCCGAGCACCGCGTGCGAAATTCCCATAACGGGTATAGTGATATTTAGGCCATAGCCGAAAGTTGCCCTCGAAAGACCTAGTTCAAGTCCACACAGGAGCGCTGCCGAAACTATCCCGAGCCAGCCAGCCAAGCTTCCTGAAATCACCCTTCCTTTCTCTCCCTTGAATGCCCTTCTGAAGAGAAGATATGAATAAAACGATACGAGAGAAGCTGTTATTGCCATGTTGAGCGTGTTTGCCCCGTAGGTTGTTATACCTCCATCCCCGAAAAGAAGGGCCTGTATGATCAGAATTACGGATAGCCCTACTATACCAGCCTCTGGACCAAATATTATTGCTAGCATTGGAGTTCCAATAAGATGGCCGGTTGTACCTCCCGGTCCAAGTGGATAGTTAACCATTTGCAGGGCAAAAACTGTGGCGGTTAAGGCGCTGAATAGGGGGACCTCCATCTTTCCCATTTTCCTCTTCAGCCTGATGTAGGCAAAAGCGATAATAGGGAGCGAAATTGCGTAGCAAGTCAGCCAAACTTTATTGCTTAGGTAGCCGTCTGGAATATGCATGAGGACCACGGTGTTACTTTTTTAAATTTTTTTCACACAAAGACGGTATTTAAGTCGTTCGGTTAACCTTAATGCTTATGCCTTTCAAAATTTGTATTCTTAGGATAAAGGCAGCGGATATTTGCCTGTATCCCGCCATTAAAAGTTGATCTATCAACATAAATCGCATGAGCGGACACCGCTATAACCCGTCTTCTGTAGTTTCAGTGGCATTCGGCTAAGCGGATCAGCCCCGCCTCAGGCAGCTGTTCACAAGCGAGGCTCCTTGCTCCATGGGGGACGGCCGTTTCATCGGTCACCTGGAGGTCGTCAGCCACCCGCAACGTTGCCGTCGCGCTTAGAAGCATCATTCACATCTCTCCAGGGCCGTACCGTTTCTGTTCCGTTGCCGGGGTCTCTCTCCCCGCCCCATTTAGGGCCCCACTGCTGCCAGGAGGACGGTGTTTCCTCAGGGGCTTAGCCCCCGTAAGCCACTAGCGGTGTCCGCTCATTAACTATTTTTCATCGTCCTCGCTTATAACGGTTCCTTCAAGAGGTAGGTAGTAGTATTCCCCTATTCTCTTTTGCTCCCTGTCAATGAAGCTTCCAGGCTTGTTGATCCGCGGTCTTCCCGTTACAGGATCCCTTCTGAAGGTGACCTCAAGTTGTTTAAGGAACTTGTTCATGCCCTCTCTCAGCCCGAGCGGTGAGCCTGTTTTTCCAATTACCCCAGGTTCTCCTTCAAATACCATGATCCTCGAGCATATATAGTCCACGATAGAGAGGTCATGCTCCACCAAAAAAGCCGCAATACCCCTTGCTTCAGTTAGCCTCTTTATCGTTTTTGAAACGGCTAACCTCTCTTCGACGTCCAGGTATGCGCTGGGCTCGTCCAACAAATATATTTGGGCCTCCTTTGCGAGGGCAACGGCTACAGCGAGCTTTTGTAGCTCTCCACCGCTCAAGCCTGATACTTCCCTGTCCCGCAATCTATAAAGACCGAACGGCTTAATTATATCCTCGAATATCCAGCTTCCAGGTGTTAAAGCAGAAGGATTTGCGCTTGCTAGGTTCTCAGCGACTGTTGGCTTCTCGAATATTTCTGGGCTTATATATTGTGGTTTGTAGCTGAATTTGACTAGGGCATTTTCGTTTTCTCTCCCTTCCTCAAGCAATTTCGCTATCCTGCTGACGAAGGTTGTTTTCCCTATTCCATTAGCACCAAGAATACCGATGACCTCCCCCCTTCTTATATCCCCACCGCTTGCCTCCAATTTGAATCTTTTTAAGTCAACTACGAACGGTTCCCATTTCAAGTATATTTCCGTGGTCGCTCCGACCTTGGCTGGTTGCTCAGAAACGTGGAATCGTATAGCCTCTTTTCTCAGTCTCATATTCTCCGCAGGAAGATATCCTAAGAGAAAGTTGTTTATTCCTGCTCTGGAGCCGTAAACTTTAGATACGATTCCATATACGCCTGGCTCACCGTACATTATAACGAGCGAGTCAGAGATATAATCTAGAACCGCAAGATCATGCTCCACCACAAATGCGTAGGAGGAGCTAGGCAAATATTCCCTCAGCATCCTTGCCACTTTTATACGTTCCTTAACGTCTAAAAAGCTGCTCGGCTCATCGAATATGTATGAATCGGCCTCTTTTGAAAGTACAGCCGCTATGAGGAATTTCTGAAGCTCGCCTCCGCTGATTTTGTTTATCTCGCTTTCCAAGATATTACTCAGCCCGAGCTCCTTCGAGAGCTCCTTCCATATGCCCCTTTCGTCGGCCTTCTCGAGTAGCTCGCCAACCTTTCCTTTCAGCCTCCTCGGTACAACTTCTATATATTGAATTTTGTGCGCTACCTTAAGCCTGCCCTCATATAGCTTTGAGAAGTACTGCTGAAGCTCTGTGCCCCTCAACCTTTCCAGGACATTCTTCTGGCTATATTGCCTTTCTACATCTCCGAAGTTGGGGATTACCTCGCCCGCCAATATCTTGATGCTCGTCGTCTTCCCAGTGCCATTTTTTCCTAGGATGCCAATTAGTTGCCCCTCTTTCGGAATAGGTACGCCGAATAGCTTGAACCCGTTAGCTCCGAACCTATGAAATGTTCTCTTTTCTAGTTCATCGGGGACGTTTTCAATGCTAATCGCATTGAACGGGCACTTCTTTATGCATATCCCGCAACCGATGCAGGTGTCTTCATATATAACTGGCTTCCCAGTTTCTCCGCTGAGCTCTATAGCCTTTACCCCCTTTCTCCCTCTGTTTACGGGGCAAAAACGTACGCATTCGGTATTGCATCTGTCAGGCTTACAGAGCGTATAGTCTATAACAGCAACTCTCATAGTTTATCACCGGGAGGCGGCTCAGTTCAATTCAATTTCCACATTTCCGGGATATTCGGTGCCGTCACCACTCATCATGGCCCTCCCCATTAACTCTTCCAAAGGTCGGTCATCTTCTTTCTCTTCATTCTCCTAGCTTCCCTTTCGAGGAATGAGTAAACCACCGCATGTGGCTTTCCTTCAATGAGCATCCTTATGGCCTCACTCGCAACCTTGACCTGCTCGAAGTCTCCTATTATCCCAACTGCTTTATCACCTATTATCACGTTGGTCCCTGTCGTCTCCTCGATTATCTTCCTCGTTCTCCCATCCTCTCCTATTATTCTTCCCTTTATCCTCTTCAAGTGGTTCTCTCCTTCTATAATTGAGCCAAGGTCTATTACTTCGAGGACTTGGTCGTCCTCGAGAAGCCTTAAGGCTTGTTCAGGCGAGAAGCCTAGAGCGATTGCTCTTATTATATCTCTCGCCTTGAGAAGAGAGTAAGAGGCAACGCTCTCCGACGCTGGCTCTATAGTTACTGTGCCGGTGGAGCTGTCCACCGCAATAATTGTGCCGGTGGAAACCTCGATTCTCTCCTTGGTGCTTCCACCAGGCCCAATCAGAACACCGATTCTTTCTGGAGGCACGAGCTCAAATATCCTCATTGCCCCCGTCCTCTTTTCTCCTCCCTCAGGCATCTAAGCAACTCCTCCAGCAAGGTATCTCCGTAAACTTCTATGTTATATGTCCTGTTAAAGAACCTATCTATATTCGAGATGTCCTTTCTGAGGAATTCTTCAGAATTAGGGTGCGTTGTTAGCACCGACTGAGAGACGTCTATGAAGACTGGCTTTCCGCGGAACACCATTATGTTGTATTCACTGAGATCAGCATGAACAAGACTTGCTCTACATATCATCTTTCTGAGGCCTTCGGCTATCTCATCATAAATTGACCTGGGATCATCCAAGCTTTCCCCCACCTCTTTTAGGAGTGGGGCCCTAACTCCTTCTTCACCGATGAACTCCATGACCACTATGTTGTCTTTATAGCCTATGGGTTCTGGAACACTAACTCCGGCAGAATACATCCTCTTCAAATTAGAATATTCCTTCTTGGCCCATAAGCTCATAAGCTTCTTAGTGGTAGTAGCTTTCGCGTTCTCGAATCTTTCGTCTCCCATAATATATTTGTATAAACCTTTCTTGAATTCCGCGGAAAATGTAAGATAAATTTTTATTGCCAGCTCTCTCCCGCTTTCATTTATACCTCTGTAAATCCTGGCCTCCTTACCTGAACTAACGACGCCTCCGATCCTCTTAATGCCTAGTCTTCGAGCCAGCTCATATAATGAACGCAAGGTAAACGAATCGAAGACTTCCTCGACGGTTTTAAGGAGATCGTAGTCTTTTTCTCTTTCTTCCTCTTTTTCCGTCAACTTCTTATTGAGCTTTCTCTCTAGCTCGTCCTCTCCCAATTACTCAGACACCCTCTAGAAGATCCGGGGGGACTAAATTCTTCTGTGCCAGCTTCCTCACTTCGCTACTGGAGTACTTGTATATTAGATCTCCCTTCTTATCGGCCTCCATCTCCCAAGGGGCTACGAGGACTACGTCACCCTCTCTTATCCACATCCTCCTCCGAAGCCTACCTGGAATCCTAGTCATCCTCCTAACTCCGTCGGCGCATTTAGCAACGAAGTGATCCCCGCCTAGAATCTTTTCTACAACGCATACTACCATCCCTTCCCCTGGTAGCGGCATCTCTCCGCTTTGCCCTTCCTCTTTTCTCACCATCAAATCACTCTCTTCGAACATATATCGCTCTAAATTATCAGACTATATTCGTTTACGCCTGATTATAAAGATTTAGAAAGAAAAGAGCTCTCGCGTTTCTTAAATGAAGGTGAAACGTTGAAAAGATTTGCTCTATTCAAAGAACCATTTCCCGCTTTATGAGAAAACGCCCGTTTTCGCTCTCCACAAGCAAATATTTTCCCATATCGGTTCCTCCAAATACGGAGGAAATCGGAACTTCCTCAGTTGAAAAATCCTCCAATAATACGATGACTTTGTCTGGAAGGACAGCCTGTAGAGTTGCCTCATGAGCTTCACCGGAGAAAGGCTTTAGCGCATTAGGTTCGATCTTGCTGAGCTTAATCTCCCTTCTGCTGGGCAGAAGAATAACCTTGGCCGGCTCACCGCTTCTTCTCACGACCAGCGCCGGTTCACCATTGAGCTCTACAAGCTCTCCTCCTTTCTTTGAGTAAAGCCTAAGTGATATTGAAAGTCTCGTCCTCTTCTCTCCTCCCTTCTCAGAGATGAGCTTGTACGTGGTCTTGACCTCTCCGCCGAGCTTATCAGCAATAGCAGAGGCTATTATCTTAGCACTGGCCTTATCCATCAAGTTTATGTCGAAGCCTTCTTTGAGCTCATCAATGCTTACGACCGAGCTTCTCACATCGTAGGAAAAAGATGATATTATCTTCATGACTTCGTCGAAGGTCCTTTTATCCACAGCGCCGGAGTTGCTCCTTATCTGAATCTTAGCCTCATATGAGCCTGATCTCCTGTACAAGCATGTGGGACAAATAGTTTTTTCCTCCTCTATGATAACTTCTATAGGCATAGAGTAGCTGCCTTCAATTCCGAAGAGCTGTGCCTTAAACTTATCTCCGCGCCAATTTACCATAGCCTCAAAGCCATAAGAACCGAACCTCTTCTTGAGAGCTTTTTCGGCCTCTTTCGCCGCTAAAGCCTCAACCCTTTCGGAAGCATCAGGCTCCCACCTCCCTTTGAGAAATACAGCCCCGCAGACCTTACACCTCTTTATCTTCAGCCTTACTGGCTCAATTGGTTTCTTCGCTAAGTAGCACTCTATACATATACCCTCTATGAATGGAAGCGATGGGGTCTTTTCCCTATTGCATATCGGGCATTTGGTCACAATGCTCATCCTCCCAGTGTTCTGTAAAGAGTTTGAGTAGGAGCGGGAGTTTTGCTTGTAGCTGCAGTACCTCATGTAGTGAAGAGTTCAGTATTAGTTAGACACGAGTATTAACAAAGATAGCATATGGAATCCCTGAAATTTTCATCACAGCCTCCGGGTGAATCATTCCCTCTTTAATTCCTAGGCTAACTGAACGTTCTCCGATGAGAGATATGTAGTCAGCCTCCCTGATGCTCATCGCAGCATCTTCCTCATCGACGAGTTCTCCCTTGTAATATTCTTCCTTTATATCCAGGATTCCTTTATCCTGAGTGAATTTCTTCCCGATAAGCTCTGCATCGCATAGCAAAACTGTCTTGAGGTTCCCCGCCTCTATCACTCTAAGGGAAAGGGTCCCGGACATTATGAAGCTTCCTCTCATTAGAAGGGCTTGACCGGTTGCTCAGCACCACAAGCATCGCACTTGAGAATCCATGTCTTTCCTTTTTTGATTATCCTAGTGTCAGGCCTACCGCATGTGGGACATATGAGGTAATTTGCCACGAACCTTTCGAGTATCTGGGAAAGGGTGGATGAACTTATCTTAGTGCCTATCGTTAGTATACCGCTATGGGAGTCATAATTTCCAGCGGTTGCGAGCTCCCTGAGGAGATACCTTTGGAGCATCTCTGGGTCTCTGCGGAGCAAATCAGCGACTTCTCTGAAGTTCCTCACCACAGTCTGATTACCGACGTAGTGCAGTTGGAACTTGGGTAGCTCAAACCTTTCTCCGCTGCTCGCCGGCTTAGGGACCTTTTGATAGAGCCTCTGGAGCAGAGCCTCGTAGTCATAGAATAGCTTCTCATCTTCCTCCAAACTTAGCACCACCTTCTCTGAAGGACCTGAGAGCCAGCTCTCTGGCCCTCTCCTTCAAATCCTTTAACAGGGTATCCAGTCCAATATTCTCTGCCGCGCTTATAAAATAAACGTTCCCTATTCCAGGTATCTGCTCGACCTTTTTTCTAACAGCATCGAGTTCTTCCTTGCTTAGAGAATCTATCTTGTTAACGGCAACCTTTATCTCTGGTACTTCCCCCCTTAGCTTCAAGAGCATCTCTATCTGCTGTTCCAAGGGAACAGAAGCTGAGGTGGTAGGATCTATTAAGAACAAAAGAATTCCCATTGCCATACGAAGCACGGCCACGGCTCGTCTCTCAGGCAGACTCATCTCTTGAAAGCTCCTTGGAAAGATGCCTGGTGTATCAAGCACAGCGACGTCCAGAAATTCCTCGGACAAAAGCCTCCCAGGTACAGCACGCTTAGTAGTGAAGGGATATTCTGCTACCTCCACCTTAGCGTTGGATATTCTGGAGGCTAGCGTGCTCTTTCCCGAATTTGGTACACCGGCTATAACTACGGAGATCTTCCCCTTCAGGTCCGGAAAAAGCATGGCCTCCTTCTTTATTTCAAGCGCCTCTGCCAAAAGGGCCTTATTTCTCTTAGCTACTGAGAGAAGCCTTGATGAAGCCCCTAGGGATTTTTTCCTAAGATCTCTCCTGCCGGATGATAGAAGCTCGCTCTTAAGGGATATGTAGAGCTGCTTCAGCTTTCCCTTCAGTCTCGCCGCATTTTCGAGCTTTTCAATTGCATCCTCTCCAAGGACGAGCGATATGTAAGCCCTGAGGTCGTCCCTCCGCTTTATTATTTTGTAAAGCTTATCGTAAGCCTCGAGTTTTTCATAGATTAAATTATAAGCAGTGTTCAATATTTCGAGCGCGTCCGCCACATCGTCCTTTTCGTCTGCCCGTTTCTGCTTTTCTACAAGCTTGCCTATCCTTTTGTAGACCTTTTCGTAGATCTCCTCGTACGAAGAAAGATGTATCCTCCTGAGCTCAACATCGGAAGGCAATTTTCCACTGCTCTTCTTTTCCGAGATCACTTCTTCTTACCTTCCTGCTCGCCTTTCACGTCGGTCTTGAGAACCTTCATGGAATCCTTATCTATTGTTACTGTCACGCTTGGGTGATCCCTATCTAACTCTTTAACATAGTACCTCACGAGGACCTTCTTTCCTTCCCTGTCCTCCCCAACGTCTATCTTTGGCCGCCTATGCGACTGCGTGAACTTAACTACTTCGGGCAAGTTCAGAGTGAGCTTAACGTATTTTGCGTAAAGGTTCAAGGCCTTGGTCTGTTGCCTATAGTTTATTACAGCATAAGCTACGGTGAATACAGACATTATAGCCATGGCATATGCCATATAGAGCATCGCAGTATATCCGTCCAAAATTCCATACCCCTGTTTTAATAGATTAAAATTCAGCAATAAAAAGGATATCTAAAATATTTAATTTTCAACCAGCTTACGACCAGCTTAATTGGGAACATCTCAAAAAGCTTAAAGCTCCTTAACGCATTTTAAAAATAACGAGGGCTGCTTATATCTGATAATTATGACCCTTGGAAATATCTAAAACATGCGATTATCTTACAACTGAAAGCCTCACCATTTATGGCGAGGATGAGAAAAGCTTATTGTTTTTCTTTCCTTAATTGCTTTTGATGATGAGTATGATTCGAATTACGGTTGCTCCTAAGCTCTTGGATGCGGGATCGGCAACCTCTCAAACAAGTTAAGATGTAGGGATCTCTGACCTCCTGAATGCCCTCAAATGACAGATATAATCCCAAACAGATGAGGGGAACCTATGAACGTCCTTTAGGACGGGGAGGAGGACAGCTTAAGGTTGAGATGACGTTTTAAGTCAAAGCAAATTCCGCGAACAGAGCTACTCAACGTAAAGGTGATGAAGTTTTGGGAAAAGAGATTGTAAAAACTGAATGCCTAGGATGCGCCGAGACCTTCGATGGGATCGTGATGGACTGCGAAAAATGCGGGGGGGTACCTGTACTAAGGTTAAGTGACATGGAGTGGGATATCTCGAGCAACAGGCCTAACATATGGAGATATGCCTCCATGCTCCCTAAATTCAAGAGATACGTGACGCTTGGAGAGGGGTTAACTCCGATACGAAAGTACAGAAAGTACAAGCTGAAGCTAGAACTGAGGAATCCTACGGGAAGCTACGCTGATAGAGCATCAGCGGTCCTTTCCTCATATTTTCTGTCCAAAGATCCCAATGCCCCCGTTAGGATTAAATATGCTAGCGACTTCACGTACTCGTTGGTCAGTTATCTGATAGGGATACCTGAAGTTGAGGTAGTTCTCGATGACCCATTCTCCGTGGAAGTTGAGGAGATACTGAGCCTGATAGAGCTGGGGGCGACGGTCAACTTCAGCAACGCCTCAGCACAACTCAGCTACATGAATCCGCTGACAATCGAGGGATTGAAAACCACGGTCTTCGAACTCTTTGAAAGGGGAATTAAGAGAGAAAAGATCTTCGTCCCGGCCGAGACAGGTATTTTAGCTATCTCCATATGGAAGGGAATAGAGGATTTGAGAGCTATTGGTGAAGATGCGGGCTTCGAGGTAGTTGCGGTGCACCTGGAGGGAATGAAGGTCCCATCATCGCTGGATAGAGTGAGTGGAATAGACATTTTCGAAGTCAGCAGGGACAAGGCCCTCAAGAAGTTGATCGAGCTGGCAAAAGCAGGAATCAAAACTAAGCTGTTATCAGCCGCTTCATTGGAAGCGATGGAGGAGGATGGAGAAGAGGGCTCCATTGCCATCATCACCGCTTCTGATTCGAGGAGAAGAACTCTACCTGTAGGGAAAAACTCCAGGCTTTCCAAGGAAATCTTAAGACTTCTCAGTGAAGGAGGTGGGGGAACGGCTTACGAGATATGGGAGAGAATGGGGAAGTACACGCTAAGAGGTGTATATAAGTCCCTGGCTTCGATGGAGAGCGCTGGGTTAGTAGCCTCTTCCTTCAGCGTAGAGGGGAGAAGGAAAAAGAAGGTCTACTTCCTCCCCAACGAAGATATGAAAAAGGGAAGCTCAAATAGCTAAAAAAGCAATATAGCTTGAAAAGTTTCTTTCCAAAGTTACCACATGAACCCGATGCTTTTACCTTTTTTAGAGGTTTTTCAAGATTTTGGGTTTATTTAAAAAAATTTTTAATGTTTTTCCCGAAAGCTTTGCAACAAATTAATAATAACAAATAAGTTTATAAGTAAAAAACGTGATTCCCTAGTAATCCATATCCCACCTAAGTAGGGGGATATTAGGAGATAAGGTGATACCATGTCCAAATTGAAAGGAATTTCTATGGTAGCGATTGCTGCGATTGTTGTCGTGATTCTAGTCATCGCTGTAGCAGGTGCGTTTTTCCTGATGAAGGGAGGAGCGCCCTCAACCACAACGACGACCTCTCCAGCTACAACGACTACTGTACCTAAAACTACTACAACGACCACAACAACCACCACAACGACTACTCCATCAGCGCAAGGCAAGACGATAGTCATTGGAGTAACCGACAAGGTCACGGATCTAGATCCATCTAATGCCTATGACTTCTTCACTTGGGAGATCCTTTACAACACGATGGAGGGACTAGTCAAGTATAAGCCAGGGACCTTAGAAATAGTTCCAGGGCTGGCACAGAACTGGACGGTGAGCCAAGACGGCATGACTTGGACGTTCAAGCTGAGGCCAAACCTAACGTTCTCAGACGGAACACCTTTGACCGCTAACGACGTCGTGAGGAGCATAAACAGGGTTATGACCATTCAGGGTGACCCAAGCTGGCTCGTCACGAGCTTCGTCAAAAGCGTTGAAGCGCCTGACAACCTCACCGTTATCTTCCACTTAAAGATCCCATGCAGCTACTTCCTCTCCTTGCTGGTAACACCACCATATTTCCCAGTCAACCCGAATTACCCCAACGATAAATATGTGAGCGATGCTCTTTGGGGAGGAGCAGGGCCTTATAAGATCGCGAAGTTCGTGAGAGACCAGGAGCTAGACCTCGTTCCAAATCCCTACTACTATGGAGGAGCTCCTAACAACAGCGGAGTCGTCATCAGGTTCTACAAAGACGCTTCAACTATGAGGATGGCATTGCTATCTGGAGAGATAGACATAGCTTGGAGAACCCTTCTCCCATCAGATATATTGGCTCTCAGCAAGCAGAGCGGAGTCACGGTCATAGATGTCCCGAGCACTTTCATAAGATATCTGGTTCTCAACGTTAATTTGACTCCAACGAACAACTTGTTGGTAAGGCAGGCCATAGCTGCATCGATCAATAGGACTGAGATAATCAGCACAGCTCTCATGGGAGCTGGGACGCCGCTATACAGCCTCATACCCACATCTATGTCAGCATACGTCCCCGTATTCAAGACGTACTACGGTGATGGAAATATAACCTATGCGAAGCAGCTGCTCTCTCAGGCAGGATACAGCACAACGAATAAGCTTCAGCTGACTCTATGGTACACACCGACTCACTACGGTGACACGGAAGCGAGCGTCGCTACCATAATAAAGCAGGAGCTTGAAGCGACCGGTATGGTAACAGTGAACCTGCAGAGCGCAGAGTGGGGACAATATGTACAGAACGCTAGGAGTAGCCAGATGAGCGCTTACCTCATGGGCTGGTACCCTGACTACCTGGATCCAGATGACTACACGACGCCCTTCCTACACACGGGGGACAACAAATGGCTAGGCAATCAGTACTCCAACCCGCAGGCCGATAAGCTGATGGAGCAGGCTCAGGTCACAGTGGATCAGGCAACGAGGAACAATCTATATGCGCAGGTCCAGAACATACTTGCCCACGATGTCCCCATAGTGCCGCTGTTCGAAGGCAAGCTATACATAGTCGCAAGCAACTCTATCTCCGGCATCGTTCCGAGCCCAACGATGATCTTGATGTATAGCTCCATAACCAAAACAAAGTAATTTTTTTTAAATCTTCACGGTGGTTTTAGTGGGGAGCCTGGCAAGATATTTGGTTATCAGGGCGCTTGCCATAATCCCGACTATACTCATACTCTACACGCTCGTATTCATAATCCTTAGGATCCTCCCAGGAGATCCCATACTAGCCGTTTTGGGAACAAAGAACATACCCCCGGATCAACTGGAGAACCTGAGGAGGATGGCGGGGCTGGATAAGCCTTTATATATACAATATTTCAGCTACCTCTTCAATTTCCTTAGAGGAGACTTCGGTGTAACGATAACATTTCCGAGTGGGGTGCCCATATCCACTTACATAGCCCAGAGGTTCCCTGCAACTCTGGAGCTGGCAATCTGTGGGTTCATCGTCAGCATAGTTATAGGGCTCGGCACGGGAGCCTTGGCAGCGGTGAAGAAGGGAACGAAGATAGATGGGGCCCTTAAGCTATATAGCATATTGGCCTACGTCACATTCATCCCATTGCTTGGAATGGTGCTCCAGTATATATTTGGCGTTTATCTCAAATGGCTACCGATCGCCCAGAGGATAGATCCTGGACTCGCTCCAAGGAGCATAACTGGGCTATACGTCCTAGATAGCTTGCTGACGGCCAACTGGGCAGCCCTTCGAAGCTCAGTGCTCCATCTCATCTTGCCTAGCATAACGCTTGGGATAGTCCTCAGCGGAGCATATACGAGGCTTCTTAGGAACAACATGGTGGAGGTCCTGAGCTCAGACTTCATAAGGAGCTATTACTCTAGGGGGATAAGGGAGAGAAAGATAAACTGGTATGCTTTGAAGAACGCGTTCCTCCCCGTGGTAACTTACATGGGTCTTCAGTTCGCGATATTGCTGGGGGGGATGGTCTTAACGGAAAGCACTTTCAGCTGGCCCGGAATGGGGACATTCATAGTCGAGAGGCTCGATTACAGAGACTACACTAGCATACAAGCCGCGATAATATTCTTCGCTTTTATAGTGGGTTTGATCAGCCTGATCGTGGACGCCGTCTATGCATTATTGGATCCGAGGATAAGATACTGAGGTGAAAGGATTGGAGCTAGGCTCATCTCTCTTTGGCAAGCTTCTCAAGCGGACGAGAACAGCTATCCCAACTGGAGCTATGTTCAATGTTGGCATAACCATAATCCTCGCCGTGGTGCTCATGGCCGTATTTGCTCCCCTCATATCCCCATACGATCCTACAAGGGCTACCCCCGATATACTCAAGCCTCCCTCTTCTTCCCATCTCATGGGGACTAACCAAATAGGCCAGGATATACTATCAAGGGTGATTTATGGATCCAGGATAATTCTTATGGTAGTACTGAGCGCGACGATAATCTCTATGGCCGTTGGCATCCCACTGGGGATATATTCAGGATTCATCGGGGGGAGAGCGGACAGGACGCTGAGCATGGTGATGGACAGCATATACGCCTTCCCCTCGCTTATACTGGCGATAGCCATAGCATCGGTCTTGGGCCCCAGCCCTCTTAACACCGCGATAAGCCTAGCGGTCGTATACATACCTACCTACTATAGGATGACGAGGGGGCAGACCCTAAGCCTCAGGGAGCAGCTATTCGTGGAGGCTGCCAGGAGCATGGGCGCTGGGAAGCTATACATTATGAGGAAGCACATTCTCCCCAACCTTCTCCCCACCGTCCTCGTCGTTTTCACTCTAAGCGCAGCCGATGCGATCATAACCGAGGCAGGCCTCAGCTATCTTGGTCTCTCCGTAACTCCACCCACCCCAGACTGGGGATACGATCTGAGGGCTGGTCAAGGTTACTTTACCACGGGGTACTGGTGGATAAGCTTCTTCCCAGGATTAATGATAACCCTTCTAGCCCTCGGGTTCGCCCTAGTGGGAGAAGCTATGGGGGAGAAGATAAGCATCGCATCCAAGTAGGTGATTGGATTGCCTCTCATGAGCGTTGAGAGCCTGGAGATAACTTACATGGCCCTCGGAGGTCGCATCAAGGCGGTGGACGGGATCTCGTTCTCGCTCGAGCAGGGGGAATGGATGACAGTCGTTGGGGAGAGCGGATCTGGGAAGAGCACTCTGGCATATGCGATTATGAGGCTCGTCCCTCCCCCCGGAAAAATAACGGGAGGGAAGATAGTCTTCGATGGAATGAACTTGCTGGAGCTGGATAAGGAGAAGCTCAGGAAGATAAGGGGAAAGGAGATCGCTATGGTTTTCCAGGACCCCATGACCAGCTTAGATCCTCTCAGGAGGGTCGGCGACCAGGCGGCTGAGCTATTCGTGGAGCACGAGGGCCTCGACATGGAGGAGGCGAAGAAAAGGGCTGAGGAAGCGATGAAGAGCGTAAGGCTCCCGCAGCATGTATTGAACAGCTATCCTCACCAGCTCTCAGGCGGTCAGAGGCAGAGGGTTATGATAGCGATGGCCATGTCCTTGAGGCCGAAGCTATTGATAGCGGACGAGCCAACGACAGCTCTGGACGTGCTGGTGCAAGAGGGCATAATGGAGCTCCTTAACTCAATGAAGGAGGAGGGGACATCTATACTACTAATAACGCATGATCTCTCATTGGCAGCGAACTGGAGCGACAGGATAATGGTGATGTACGCTGGGAGGCTGGCCGAGCTTGGGAATACGGAAGATCTAGTCGAGAGGCCCTTGCATCCATATACGAAGGGCCTGCTGGACAGCGTCCCCGATCTATGGAGCGATAAAGAGGTGAAGCCGATAGAGGGGAACCCGCCTGACATGAGGTACCCGCCTCCCGGATGCAGGTTCCACCCTAGGTGCCCGATGGCTATGGAGATCTGCTCGAAGAAGGAGCCTCCTATCTTAAGCATCGATAAACGGGTCGTTTCATGCTGGCTTATGGCAAAGGAGGGGGGTAAGGCTTGAGCGATGGGCCGATACTGCGAGTCAGGGATCTGAAGAAGTACTTCGAGATCTCCTCTCTTTTGGGGAGAAGCAGAGCTTTCGTCAAGGCCGTGGACGGGGTTAGCTTCGAAATAGGTGATAAGGAGGTCTTCTCCCTAATAGGGGAGAGCGGCTCTGGCAAAACTACGACGGGGAGGCTGATACTTAGGCTGATCGAACCAACCTCCGGCAGCATCAACTTCATGGGAAAGGAGATCGTCGGAATGGGAGAGGAGGAGATGAGGAGGATGAGGAAGGATATGCAGATAATTTTTCAGGACCCTTATGCCAGCCTTAACCCTAGGATGAGGATAGGAGATGCTGTCGCAGAGCCTCTGATCGTCTCGGGCCTAGCGAACGAGGAGGAAGCTAAGGAGAGGGCGATCGAGATGCTAGATAGGGTAGGGCTCATCCCTGGAAAGGAGATGGCGCAGAGGCTGCCTCACAACCTATCGGGCGGTCAGAGGCAGAGGGTAGCTATAGCGAGGGCCATGATAACGAGGCCTAAGTTCATAGTAGCAGACGAGGCGGTCTCAATGCTGGACATGTCGATAAAGGCCTCAATAGTCTCTCTGCTGGAGAGCTTCAGAAGAGAGGTTGGTCTCTCAATGCTTTTCATAACCCACGACATATCCATAGCGAAGCTTATCTCGGACAGAGTAGCTATAATGTACCTAGGTAAGATCGTTGAGATGGGGCCTATGAGGAGGATAATTGAGAGCCCGGCCCACCCATATACGAAGGCCCTGCTTGAGGCTGTTCCAAGCGTAATGAGGAGGAAGAGGGAGAAAACGATAGAGCTAAAGGGGGAGATGCCCGATCCCAGGAATCCGCCATCGGGCTGCAGGTTCAGCAACAGGTGCCCATTCGCTAATGAAAGGTGCCATAGAGAGGAGCCTGCACTTGTAGAGATAGAAAGGGGGCACTTCGTCTCATGCCACTTCCCCCTTCCCCCGGCTTCACATTGATTTTTCGCTAAGTAATTTCACATCGATGAAAGTTCAGCTTTGAGAGTGAGAAAGCTCAAAGTTTCTAGGCAGAGGGCATTCGATTTTTTCAAATATGAGAGAGAGCTTTATTAGTCGTTATGCATTATCGGAGAGTTAGCGTTTCAAGGATCCAAGCATAGAAAAGCTATCGGCGACGAGAAATGGAGGAAAGGAAGAAGATAATAGCTGTGCTCTCTGTTACGACTCTAGCCAGCTTCCTCGCTGGGTTCAACGCGCGCCTCGCTGTTGTGGGCTTGCCAACGATCGCCGGCGATATAAAGGCTGATATATGGAGCATGGTTTGGATAATCCAGGGCTTCATGCTCGGTTCGACTGTCTTCCAGCTTATCATTGGGAGGCTCTCAGATCAGTACGGGAGGGTTAAGATATTCCTCATAGGCATAGGCATCTTCACGATCGGCGCTTTTCTCTCAGGGATAAGCCCTAACCCTAAGATGCTCATAATGTCGAGGATAGTGCAGGGGAGCGGGGGAGCTATACTTATGAGCCTATCCATAACGATCCTCACAGACAACGTTCCTCCATATAGGCTTGGAACATGGCTCGGTGTTAACCAGATCGCCTGGAGGGTCGGTGCACTTCTCGGACTGACGCTGAGCGGATTCATAATAGATCTCCTCGGCTGGCAGTGGATATTCCTCGTGCAGGTACCTATAGGGATAGCCGTGCTTCTCTGGTCTAGGGGAAGGCTTCCCGAGAGCTACGTGGCTAAGGAGAGCAAGGAGCTGGACGTTCTGGGCTTCTCCTTATTCACAGTCTTCCTAACCCTGATCTTGATAGGGTTCACGATGCTCGGATACGGTTACAGGGACGCTTCCCTTTCAATTCTCCTTCTCTCGTTGGCGTTCCTAGCCTCATTCACGTACGTAGAGCTCAAGCGCGAGAATCCAGCCCTAGATCTGAGGCTTTTCAAGATATGGCAGTTCACCGGAGGCATAATATCGCAGCTCCTCTACGCTATAGGCTTCGGTGCATCCCTCACCCTCTTAGCGATATATATGCAGAGCGTCATGGGTTACTCTCCAAGCTACACCGGAGTTCTGCTCGTGCCATATGAGCTCAGCTTCCTAGTTTTCGGCCTCGTTGGAGGTAACCTATCAGATAGGATTGGATACGTTCCGGTCACTACATCAGGACTAGCCATAGCATCGATATCTCTGCTTTTCCTTGGAGAGTTCTCCTCTTTGAACATGATCATCGTTTCAGAGATCCTGCTGGGGGTGGGCACTGGGCTCTTCGTCTCACCAAACACTAGCTCAGTTATGACCTCGGTCCCACCGCAGAGGAGGGGGGTGGCTTCCTCGATAAGGAACATATCGTTCAACGTTGGCTTCGTGCTCAGCCTCAACGTGGCTGTTCTCACGATGACTCGGTTCCTACCGTATGAAATGGTTTCTCATCTCATAGTCCTGGGTGGAACTTCACAGGGAGGAGGGAACATAGCCCTGGAGCTCGATTCTCTTGGGAAAGCTATCAGGCAATCTTACATAGTGCAATCGATAATCATGGCTCTAGCGATACCGTTCAGCCTCGGGAGGTCGAGGAAAGGGAGCCCTAAGGATCGGTGAAGAATTTTTATTCAGCTAACTGCCTTTAGGAGATCGTTTCAGAGATAATCTCGGCTAGCGTCTCTCCGAATCGACTCATTAGGCTTTTCGAGATCATGATTCCTTTAATTTTTTAGCTATAGATGAGACTAGCCAAGAGCGCTTAAGGCCTCCTCGCCATATGCATTAGCTTGATCAGATTTGATGAAGTTTAGAATTATGATGCGAAGCCTAACATTTATTTCCTGAAACCTGCATCTGATCTTTCGATTTCATGGTTTTCCGATTTCGCATAGTTTTTTCTAAGTTCGCCGCTCGGCTTTTTTTACCTCTTTCGAGATGGCCCGGAAACAGGGTTATCTTTTCTACTATTACCTCCTCCGTTTTCATGGTTTTTCTAATTATATCTAAAAGATAGTTAGAAGCTTCCTCCCTCGAAGTGTTTCTCTTTGAAATTTGCTGTATATTATAGCTTCCATCGCTTTTCTTCGTTACTATGGTGACTATAGGGGGGATGAGCTCCTTATCTTGCTCTTCCCTCCAAATGTTAAAGGCAAGGGTTTCCTCGATCAAGTAGACGCTACCGATATTTCCGAAGTTGAATTTATGGACCGTAAACCCTTCCATACCACTTCCTGTTGAATAAGCTAGCCTGTAGATGAATTCCTCATCGCCTAAGAATGCCACCCATTTAGAAAGAAGCATCTCCTTCATTCTTTCTAATGCCCTATTAAAGGGAAGATACTCTCTGAGAGATTGCTTATCCATTATATATTGCCCTTACATTTTTCCAATATTTTCTTGTTTTTTGGTCTTTTATTTTTTTATGTAGCTTAGTCTCTCGGTTTAAAGGGATTAGCATTAATCCGTGGACAAATATAAATATCAAAAAAACAAAAAATAGATATGGTGATGGGATGGGCGATAATCGGACGCTCGCCTTCGTTCTATCCTTAACTGGAAGCCTTCTAGTTTTGGGCATAGGGATCCTTTGCTTGAGCAACTTGAGCAGATACCCAGGAATAAACATAATGCCTGAGGCCAACTCGCTGATCACTGTAGCGCTTCTCGTATCTGGTCTCTTGGAGCTGATCTCGGGGATGGCGATGATCGTGGGGACGTTCATGATATATGTGGGGGAGCCGGATATGGTGAAAAGGGGCTCCATAATAGTCATAGCTTTCTCAGTTTTAAGCGTCATAGGATGCGGAGCAGGAGGCTTGTTCATAGGCTTCGTCCTCGGTTTGGTCGGGGGGATAGTGGGCCTTATTTGGAGGCCTGAGGAGGGGGGAAAGCAGTCTCAGCAGGCCCAGCCTCAAGCGGAAAAGCAGACAGCTTGAGAATTTTTTGCTATAGGGGGTTTCGTGTGTATTTTGCTAGAATCTCATTGCAAAAGCTCAAGCGCCTCTCTATCCACTGCTTCCCTATATATGTTTCCCTCTGGGATCCTAGGAGCGAAGCTCTCCACTATCTCGTCGATAGAGGAAGGATCCAGGGGATCGACGATCCTGTAATCTGAGGTGGCAGATTTCAGTATCGAAGCATCTATCCCTGTAAGCGAAGAATAGTGCTCAATCCCCTTTCCAGGATCTCTCTCAAAATCCCTCAGAGCTCTGAGATAGGACTTAGATAGCTTGAGCTTAGCCCTCTTACCTAGGGCATTTGAGAGGGCTAGGGTGCAGCAGAAGCGGATCTCTAGGCTGCTTGAGTCCAAGACTGGCTTTGCCCCCCTTCTCTCCAATTCGATGTAGATCGGGTGCCAAGTCACAACGAATCCTTTCCTCGATTTTAGCTTTAGGATCTCTTCAGGGCTCCTGTAATAGGAGGTTCCCTCCGCCTCGAGCTCCTTTCTGGAGAGGATAGCGTTCCTTATGAAGTCCATCGTGCTTATCATGCTAGAATATAGAGGGCCTGGCTCTCCTAATGATAGGACCTTGAAGCCGCCCGAGAGGCCATTCAGAACTATGCTGTAAGTCCTGTACATTGGGTATAGATAGAGCTGGCCAGGGAGAGGGCTGATCGCTGCGTCCACTGCACCCTCTGCTAAGGCCTTCGTCGCCTTCAATCCTTCCCTGAATATTATGATCTCTGCTTCATATCCTTTTGCTTTTATTTGCTTAAGAAAAGATGGAAGGAAAAGGTACTCGCTCGAGAAGACGATCCCTATCCTTATCTTCCTCATCCTCTCCTTCGGCTCCCTCTCAGATATACCTGGATAAACGTATATTACCCTGCTCCTCCCTATGCTCCTCCTCGATATCAATCCCTCCTTCTCCAGCTCCCCCAGGATCTCTGAGACCCTGCTCTTCGATGCATTCACAGCCCTATGTATGTAGGACTGAGGTACGTATGAACCTCCGTAGGATCTCAGGATATCGATAATCTTCTCTCTCAGAAGCGAGCCCATCTTCCATCATAAGATTTATTTGCTTAAAGATTAAAATAGTTGATTCTGAAAATCGAACATATGTTCGGTGATTGACTTGAAGAAGGCCTATATTTTGGCACAGATATCGATCCTAGCTTGCATGTTCCTTATACCCTATTCCTTTTTAAGGGAAGCGAGGGGGATCGAGCTCTTCGCCTTTTGGTCTTCTTCAGCATTTTTGGCGGGAATTCTCGCTCTCTCCTTCCTGAAAAGAGTAGAATAGGGGGATCGCCTTGAACTGGATCTTCGCGATAGCATTCTCTCTATACATTCTCTTCGGCACTATCATAGCGATCGTCTCCAGGAAGAGTTTCGAGAAGACGATCCAGGACTATTACACGGGAGGAGGTAGGCTGGGAGCTCTGCTGGCAGCGGGGACGTATGCAGCTACTACATACAGCGCATTCATGATGATAGGGCTCGTTGGAATGGCATATAATACGGGAGTGGGGGCCCTAGGCTTCGAGCTAACATACCTCGCATCGACGGTTTTCCTCCTTTCCACGGTTGGGAGAGAGATATGGAAGATGTCTAAGGAGAGAGGATGGATAGCGCCATCGCATATGCTCTCCGACCTTTATAATAGCAGATCGCTGGGCATATTGGCATCGATCGTTTACCTTTTTGCCATGATCCCGTATTTGACTGCTCAGATACAGGGGCTTAAGTTCGTGTTCGGCTACGGGGGCATAGGGGAGGGCTGGGCCCTCGCTTTTTCTGCGACATTGGTTTATGCATGGATATTCGTTGCAGGGATATGGAGCGTGGCGGCAACGGATCTCTACCAGGGCATACTAATGCTCTTCAGCGGCTTAGCGTATCTCGCTTGGGCGATATTCGCTTTGATCCCATCAAGCGGCTCAAGCTTAGGAAATGTATATGAAGCCCTCGGCACTAAAGGTTACCTCGGCATAACGGGTTTCTGGTCTATAGGGACTTTCCTAGCTTATACTTTACCTTGGGCGTTCTTCGCAGTCACAAATCCCCAGGTAGTGTCGAGGCTATACCTTCCTAAGGACAGGAGATCTTATGTTAGGATGGTCGGCCTTTTCTTCGCATATGGCTTCATCTATACTCTCATAGTAATTACTGTCGGTTTGATAGCTAGGGGTCTAACTTTTTCGCCTTCGATTTCAAAGATTATACCAAATAACCTATCAAACGACTCCGTCACCATATACCTCCTCGGCATGATGGCGCCTGTTCTTGGATCCACGATAGCTGTTTCGATAATAGCTGCAGCTGTTTCCACAGCGAACTCAATAGTTTTGGCAGTGTCTGGGAGCGTCATCTCAAGCTTCCTTAAGAAGAGGGATCTGCTAGCTGCTAGGTCCATAGATGCGTTGCTCGTAATAGCTGCTGCCCTCTTGGCTAAAGCTGGAATAGGCTTCATAGTAGATCTCTCTGTTATAACATCCATGATCCTTTTACCTCTTGCCCCAATAACTATAGCTGGCATAGCATTGAGGGGTAAAGTTGGGGGGATTGGGAAAGGATCTGCGCTCGCATCCCTCGCCATAGGAGTCTCAATAGCTGCCTATTATGCATTTTCTCTTGGACCCAAGAGGGCTTTCTTGGTCCAGGTTATGGGGATGCCTATATCGGCCTTGGTTCTCCTAGTCTCAACCTTAATCCTCTTAGCTGGATTGGCAGTAGAGAAATTCTATAAAATAAGCTCAAATTCTTAGCGAATGGTGAGCGTTTTTAAAAGAAACCTTTTTCAAACACTATATCTAGATTAGCTTTAAGAAGGAAAAGAGCGCGTTATGCTTTTTGTTCAGATTATTTATAATGCTAAAATGCTATAAATATTTTTAAATTTTGGGAAAGAATGAAATAATCGGTAGTATTGATTTGAAATTTCGAGAAATTGCTCGATCTATACTACAGCATAAGAGGTTGGAGCCGAGAGGGGATACCTCTGAAGGAGACTCTAGAGAGGCTTGGGCTGGAAGACATAAATTAATTTCTTAGAAGCTCCTCGGCCCGAGCTTTCATACAGAATTTTTAAAAAATGATGATAATTAGATGCATTTTACGAATGATTTTCGGGATTATCGATCCTAGCTTCAACGGCTTTATAGTGATTCACCAACCCTTCGAAGCCAGCTAACACCTTGAGGTGTTTACCGAGTTCAGGCAGAACTGATGGTTCCACATATGCTACGTCTATGATCTTCAGATAATCCAATATGCTCAGACCTCCTCTTGCCTTCGCCCATCCTCCAGTAGGTAGGACATGATTCGGTCCGAGGACGTAGTCGCCCAAGGGCACTGGAGTATACTTGCCAATGAATATTGAGCCAGCATTGTTAACCTTCGATAGAACATCCATAATCTTCTCGGGGGACACGTGTATTTCCAGGTGCTCGGGAGCATATTCGTTTGCGAAGGCTACAGCCTCATCCAAATCTCTCGCTACAACGATGGCACCATACTCTCCATAGGCCTTCTTCACTATCTCAGCCCTTTCTACCTTTTCGATTAGCTCGCTCATTATCCGATCTACCTTTTCAGCGATTGCCTCCGATGTAGTTACTAGAACGGCGGATGTGGATACGTCGTGCTCAAGTTGAGATATGAGGTCTAGGGCTACGTATTTCGGATCTGCTGTTTCGTCCGCTAAAATTAAGATCTCGCTGGGTCCTGCTATGAAATCTATATCCACTGAATCCCTAACGAGCATCTTGGCAGCGGTGAACCATATCCCACCCGGTCCAAAGATCTTATTAACTTTGGGGACGCTTTCGGTCCCGAAAGCCATAGCAGCCACGGCGTGAGCCCCCCCAACTCTATAGGCTTCCTTCACTCCGAGAAAGTCCAAAGCTGTTAGGACATGGGGATTAATGGATCCATCGTTATCGGGTGGAGTGGTGGCCACTATTCTTTTAACCCCCGCTTCCATAGCCGGTATTACTGTCATGAGAGCTGTTGAGGGATAAGCTGCCTTACCTCCGGGGATATACACTCCTACGCTCTCTATGGGCCTGACTATCTGCCCCACATATATTCCTCTGCGCATTTCGTATATCCACGGCTTCGGTTTCTGCATCCTATGGAACTCCCTTATATTATCCGAGGCGAATTCCAGGGCCTCTATGAATTCCCTGCTAACGCGTTCACGAGCCTTTTCGAATTCATCTTCATGGATTTTTACATCTATTTCTATGTTAAGCATTTTTTTATAAAATTCGATTATAGCTATGTCTCCTTTCGTCTTGACATCTTCGATTATTTTTCTAACATCCTGTTCTATCTTTGAAATATCGGTTTGAGCCCTTCTCAATACTCTTTCGATCGATTCCATTTCGGCCTTTTTCAAATGAATAATTTTTGACATTTACATCCCCCTATAAGTGGATCCGCTAATTTTATATTTAACATGATATATATTAAAAATTGTCTCTCTACATATAGGTGAAAACTATATGGAAGAGAAGATCTTATACTCTTGGATAGGAATCGCTCTATATTTCATATTGATCATCTACGTGGTTGCTAAATATTCCACAAAGATAAAGAGCATGTCAGACTTCATAGTTGCTGGTCGATCTCTGGGCTTAGCTGTTGCTTGGGGGACGATATTAGCGACTTGGTTCTGCTCCGGTACATCCATGGGCGGAGCCATGATGGGGTATTTATACGGATTTCGAGGAGTGATTATGGATCCGCTCGGGGCGGGGATTGCTGTCCTAATATTCGGGCTATTCTTCGCTGCTAAGCTGAGGAGAGCGAAATTCGTGACGATCGGGGACTTCTTCAAGGAGAGATATGGTCCAGAGATGGAGATAATTTCAGCAATTGTGCAGATACTAGGCTACATCGGCTGGCTCGGTGGTTTGCTCATAGCTCAAAGCATAGTCTTCCAAGTATTGCTTGGGGTCCAGTACATGACAGCTGTGTATATAGCAACTATATTCACGGCCATATATACAGCTTTAGGAGGACTTCTAGCTGTTGCTATATTGGATTACCTGAGGGTTTTCATATTCTGGATAGCTATGTGGATTCTGCTAGGGCTTGGAATAGCCAAGGCTGGAGGATTCGGTGCACTGGCTTCCCTCGGTTCCGATGCATACACCATTTTGCCAGGACAAAACTTCGAATATCTCGGTTATGTTGGAATATTCGGGCTTTTGTATTACATAGCTTCTTGGATCAACCAGGCGCTCGGTTCTATATCATGCCAAGACTTGGTACAAAGGGGACTTTCGGCTAAGGATGAAAAAACGAGCAGGAACGCGTCCATTTTGGCAGGAATAAGCTACTGGGTGATAGGGCTAACCGGAGGCGCTCTAATAGGGTTAGTGGGAAGGATATTAGTACCGAATACTGATGATCCATCGATGATAATGGTTCAGGTGGCAGATGCGGTCTTGCCTCCAGCTCTATACGCTCTATTCATTACCGGGCTGTTAGCAACGATTATGAGCTCCTCGGACTCAGCGGCCCTAATTCCAGGGTCCATGTTTGTCAAAAATATACTCCCGTACTTCGTGAAAAATGTCAGTGAAAGGACGAACCTATTGCTTGTCAGGATCCTAACATTTCTATCTACCATAGGGGCACTTCTTATGGCTCTATACCTTGAGCATCTATATTTCCTAACGCAATTGGCATGGTACCTGATACTGGTCGTACAAGCAATACCTTTCATAATGGGAGTCTACTGGAGCAAGTCCAATAGAATCGGTGCCCTCGCATCTGTAACTGTGAACGTAGCGCTTTGGATAGCATTAGGCATCTACTTCTACAATCAAACGGGGGACGTATGGGCTGGTTTCTACATGCCTGGCCCCATAATCCTTCCTATCGGCTTGGCTGTGTTCATTATAGCTTCGCTGCTCACCCAAAAATCGAACCCACCAAGGAGCTTCCAGTCTTAATACCTTTTTCTTTTTTATTGATAGTTCCACACTTTTTGAGCTTTTTCAATACATCTTAACCCTAATCCTTCGCTCGAATAGAGTGCTCATTGCATAGTATAAAGCGCCTGTAGCTATCATCGATGGTATAGTAGATCCTATCTGAGGCGCATATATGGAGATAAGCATGTAAACGGCGAAGCCGATAGCCCAAGAGGATATACCTGTCTTTCTAGCTTTAGGCAGCTTACCTCCTATGAGCTCTTCAGCATCGTATCTCCTCTTAGAAACGAGGTAATAATCCACTATCATTATCGTTGCGAGAGGTACGAATGCCCCACCGATTATTAGGAGGAACCACTGGTACTCCTCCATCGGGAATAAAAGTGCTAGGACCAACCCCGCCGATCCAACGAGGAGGACCTGCCTCCATATCGGCTCTTCCGGTCTTATGTTCTTGAAGCTTATAGCTGCTGAATATATGTCCATGAATGTAGTTGTGGTCGTCGAGAGGATTATGATGAGGAGCGCGGGTATGCCGAGGCCATATGCAGCTATTATGGAGATCGGGTCGCTCATTCCAAGGTACGAGTTTGTCAGACCTCCGACGAAGTAAAACAAACCGCTTGATGCGAAGTAACCCAAAAAAGTTGAGAGAAAGGGAGCCCCGGAGCTGAGCCTAGAGTAATCTGCTACGAGGGGAAGCCAGGAGACGGGCATCGCCACTACGAGGTCAAGAGCCTGGAGCAATGGGAGCCCCGATGATCCCCTGCTCCAGTCTATTTCCTTAACGCTTTCGAGCGTAACTGCAGTGAGCCAGACAACGAGGATGAGCAGAAGGATTGCCGATGTCCTCTCAAGCCACTTCCATTTCCTAGGACCAGCCAATGCCCAGAGGGTGTTGAGCATCCCCATAACAGCGATCCAGATCTTCAAGTTAGATGCATAGCCTAGGGAAACGAAAACGGTATCGAGGGCCTTTCCGCCGACTATGTTCATGACAGCTGTCCAGCCTATGAGCTGCATATAGTTCAGAGCGGATGGTAGATAGGAGCCCTTCTCGCCCAGGGCCTTCCTCGTAAGGACCATCGTTGGCACTCCAACATCATAGCCTTCCATTGATACGAGGCCCATGAGGGAATTTCCTATAGCATGTCCGAGAACGATGAGGAGAAGGGCCTGGAGAAGTGAAACTCCTGGGACTAGAAGGGCGCCAGCCCAGAACTCAGCTATAGATATGCCCGCACCGAACCAAATAGCGAGGAGATCAAAGGATCTTAGAGGCCTGGCATTCCTCGCTATGGGTTTTATGCTCCCTTCATCCCCCTCTCCCATCGACTTGCACCTTCAAAGACTCTATATTCTCCTTGCTATAACTATATTATATTTTTTATTATAATAATGTTATAACCATATTTGCGGGCTTCTCTAATATATTTCTAGCCATTTAGAAAGCAACATGGCACCACGGTTTCAGATAAATCTAGCTCCGATAAAAATCTATTTCGTTATTTATGATCGAGAAGTACCGATCATTATTCTGCGCCTTTTTAATTTAGGGACAAAACATTTAAATCTTTTAATCTATTTAATATTTCATTTGAGATGATATTATTGAATTTATCGAAAAATATGAGCATTCTAGCTCTTCTGCTCCTGCTGAGCGCGCTAACGTTGATGCTAAACGAAGCACCTATTGCTTCGGCTTCGACCATAGTTGTCCCGAACGACTACAGCACTCCGCAGGATGCCATAAACCGCGCTTCACCTGGGGATACGATAATGATAAGGGCCGGGAGCTATGGCGGATTCACCGTGTCAAAGAGCCTCGTGATAGTCGGGGAGAGCAACCAATCCGTGGTGATAAATGGAAGCGTTGAGATAGTTGCTAACGATGTGAGGATCGGGTCTATTAAGATAAAGCTAAGTGATGCCTCCGCTTCATCGGTTGCTTTGAGGATAAGGGGCAACAACACCGTTCTCGTAGGAATAATAATAGATAGCTATAAGAACGGGGTGCAGATAGGGGACGTAGATCACACGGTAGCGGGGGCTACCATAGAGTACAGCAGGATAGTTGCTGGGGACCTTTGCATATTTGGATCCTACAGAAACCTAGATGTTTTCTATAGCGAGATATCCTCGAAAAATGGGACTGCCATCGTCGGAGGAAACGCGCTTGATCTAGAGTTCAACTCCATAAATGGGGACACAGCCGTTTCCTCCTCTCTATTTTCAGAGGGATATGTCATCAAGAACAACAGCATCACGGGAAAATCGACTGGATTGTACCTAGATGGCTCATATCACACGGTGAGCGGTAACTCGATCACCGGTGGGACTGGGATAGTATTGAAAGGGAAGGGGATCAACGTATATAATAACATCATAAGGGCTAGTGGAACAGGGGTGCTCATAGTATCGCAGAACAACCTTGTAATAGGCAACTGGATATCCGCGTCTGAAAGGGCCATAGATCTAAACGGAAACAGCAACGTAATATCGAATAATACCTTGTCCGGCGGCAGGGGGGTTCACGCGAATGGAGCATATGGGAACGTGATAGCGTTCAATTTCATAAACATGACGGGCTCCGTAGGTGTTTATTTATCTAGCTATACGAGTGATAACCTCGTGTATGGAAACACTTTCTGGTACTGCTACAACTATGAGGCTGCGGACGAATCTGGTAAAAACCAATGGTACTTGGAGAATCAGACGCACAGGCTGGGGAATTACTGGTCATACAATAAGGCATCGGACAGCAACGGTGATGGGATAACGGATCAACCCTACCGCATATCTACGACGACTGGGCTGGATATACTGGATAAATACCCGCTTGCGAACCCCATCGTGGGATTATCTCAGTCTACTTCTACGACCACGATCTCAACGACTACTAAGACTCAGACCACAACTTCAACGCAGACTGCAACGAGGACGATCACGAATACGCAGACTACTTCTCAAAACTTTACCATGAGCACGGGGAGCTATACAAACACGTCTACAAATGTAGGGGGCGAGGGAATAGGAGCAAACTACGCTGCGATACTAGGTGCCGCAGTAGCGTTAATAATGGTCGCGATAGTTATGGTTATGCTGCGCAGAAGATGATGCAAATTTTTTCGTTCAAAGATTTGAATGAGAATTTGAGATGCGCTGAGATAGAATATCATATGGATTGGGCAGGAGGCTTTCACCTTTTTTTAAAATCTCATACGATAATTCTTGGTTCAAAAGACCTTGAACGAATATGAGAACAGAAGCCTTCATTGATTATAAAAATGGAAAAAAGTTGAACCTAGATAACTTTGAAAAAATCGATTTAAGCGGAGGGTTGGGGAGAAGGAGTAGAAGGAGGGATCTGGGTAGCTTGCGAGCTGGCTTTTCTCAAGCTGTCTCCGAGCGCTACGTAGAGTAGGATCCAGGCAACGAAGTCGATGATTGGGAGAATTATACCGATGATGAACAGTATGCCCGCAGCAAGGTAGAGTGAGTTCTTCTCCAAATCGTTTAGCTTGAAGCAGAGCAAGAGCATCCCTATGTAGCCGAGGATGAAGAGTATGAAGCCTATAATCATTATGAAGGCCCCGACTACTATCATCACTGTGAGGGCCCCGATCAGCATTAGAACAGTCCCCCAGAAAAGGCCTAGGTTCACGAAGGTGCTGGAGGTCGAGAACTCGGGGTTCACGCTTGCCAGCTTCTTAACTCCCGGTATGAACTTCCCCCATAGGCCCACTAGTGCTATAATGGCTCCGATGAGTATGAATATCGCTAGTGAAACGAGAGCGAGCATTCCTAGTCCGAAATGTTCCATCCCCATGCGATGGAATCCCGTGAATGATGAGCCTATGGCTAAGGTGAAGACATAAGTTATGCCTATGCCGAGCAATATCCATGCTATGAACAGGTAAAGCACGCCTTCCCTCATTTCCCTGTACGCTTCGGCATAATTTTGCTTAGCAGGTGAAGCTGACATTTTCCTCGCCACATTATATTATGCAAATATTGATATATAAACTAAGCATGCATTTTACATTTATCTCCATGCATGGAGATTATTTAAAGGAAAAGATTGATGAGAAAGATAGCTTGTACAAAAACTTTTTATAGTAAACTACAGTATAAATATTACATGTGAATGTTTATGAATTGGAAGAGCAGGAAGTTCTTAGCAATTGCCTCTTTGTTTACAGTTGCAGCAATAGCTTCTGCTTCCTATGCTGTTGTGGCCCTCGGATTGATCGGAGTTCCCAGCTATCCTCAGATAGTGATAAATTTAGAATTCTTGAAGAAAGATCCGTCTACGGGAAAGCTAGTTGATGCTTCAGGCATATTGAGCAGCAAAGACGTTATGGTTGAGCTCCAAATCAACGCAATCGCTCCTCCAACTGAAAGCGAGGATATAATAACTTTACATTCTGGAGTCTATGCAGGAAAAGGCCCCATCGTCATATCTACGCCTCTATTCCAAAATTTATCGAGGGAGTGGATTTTAGTTTATAAATCGAGGTCGGTTGACCCAAGCAGCGCATATTCTGGTCTTATAATTAGAGCAATTGCATTCAATACAACTTCCAAGCAAATGATATTCCAAGTTTATGATTCAATTTCTTACTCGCCGTATCAAGTAGCCAATGGCAATTCTTTATTTGTAACAATACAAGCTGAAAACAGCTCCGCCAAAGCTTTATCTATTGATGCGAGCTATTCAAAGAGCGTGATGCTTTCGAGCAAAGCAGAAGAGAAGCAGATAGGAATTGATTCTATAGTAGATAAACTCGTGGCTCAAATCACTCCGGAGAACCTGACTAGCTATCTGCCGAGCGATTACTTCATGAATGTTAATGGTAAGCTATACATGAAAGTTCCAGTTGTAATACTCAACAATTCATATGCATATAGTGCCACAATGAATGTGTATTTAAGTATATCAGCACAAAGCAGCGGTGTAATAGTAACATATCCCACATTTAGCACTACGGGAAATATACTGGACAGCATAAAGAATGGGCAGTTGCCGAACGTTAACTTCTACATGGGCTCTAGCTATATATGGGGAGGAAATACTTACAACTTCCAGGATAGCCCCATTGTTTCTCCACTGGAAGTTAATTGGGTATGGATGTGGGCAAGACCGGTGCTCAGCTTTTACAAGGTATATAATATGTGGCAAGGCTATGTGGGAGACGAAGTCCAAGGGATCGTTTCAGACGTATACGTTTCTGGAAACAACATCCAAGGGGGAGATACATACGGAGCACCATCGCAGACCATAATGAATATGCTGTTCAATGGCACTAGCCTAAACTTCGTAACAATTTTAACTCCATACCAAGGGGTTAATCTATCTCAACTATTCAATGCATACGGCTCTGATTTCGAGATAGGATTACCGATAGGCTCTCTTCTGGCAAGCGCAGCATGCTTAGCTATTGGTGCGGCTACAGGAGGGATCGGGGATATAGCGTGCGAAGTTGCTGAAATGTTTACCGAAACGGTCGGCGTTTCCCTATCTGCATATGGTTCGAATGTATACATTACAGGCTTCATTCAAAATAGGGGGGATGTTCCATCTGTATCTAATGACTACAACACTGACGAGGTAATTTACGTTGCTGTTAGCAACTACACATATATTCTAAACTCGCATCAGGTGAACCCGCCGCTCGGCATCTATATAGATTCGAGGTAATCGAATAAAACATCTTTTTTCAAGATTCGTGCAACATATATTGTTAACGAATCGAATATGATCCTCTTTCAATTCTATCTAGTAGATTCTGCATTATTCTTTGAGCTTATTCTACTATTTTATAACTATTGCCCTAATCTCAACCCTTACCACGAATCTATTAGATAAAATTGAAAGAAGCTTGGAAGGGTAGGTTCAAATGAACACAACCTTCGATTAACACTTCTAAACATTACGAACCAGTGGGAAAGTTGTTAAACACCTTAAGGTCATCTGAACTTAGGGTTTCCCTTAATTTTCCCACAAAGAGAGGAGCAGGTTCATAGAGCTATCGTATAAACCTAGTTCATAACCTTATGCATCTATCGGTGTTAGGTAGATTTTAGATCCCATTTTCTACCTAACACTCACAACTTTATGCACCAATTAAGACGGATAAGGTTATGCACCAAGCATAACGCATAACCTTTAGGATAAAGTGAAAAAGATAGCTCATTGATTCCAAGGATGATCACACTCCTTGAGATCATGCAGGTTATTAGGAGATCCTAGAGCGATCCTGATACTGGTCAGCTAAAACATAGCTGATTTTGTGATACTGATACCGCTTGATCCCGCTTGATACTGAAGAGCTTGGGGGTTAAAAGTATAAGAAAAAGTTAAAAAAGATTAAGAAAAATTAAAACAGAAAAGTCAAAGTCAGCTAAGATGCTCTCAACGGTTAAGGTTATGGTAAGCTGTAAGATGTGGGAAAATTGTTGAAATCGTTAAGGTCAAATGACCTTAACGAGTTGCCTGTTTTTCCCACTAATTTGCTTGATAATTCTTTATGTCTCTGCTTCCTTGACTCCTTCTCTATCTCCAGATTAGTTGAGAAGGCTTCATTGGGAGAGCTAGATATTCCCGAATTTTAGAGAGAATTCATGTGGACCAAGCATCTTGAATTTAATGATGGAAAATGTACTTCAAAAATTTTCATTTTCCCATCCATTTTTGGGATGTTTATAAATCCCTTATAAACGATCCTTTGAGAAGGAGTTTTATTTATAATTTCTTCTATTTTTATTTCTAAGCTCACTGAATTATAAATGAATCAGTATTATGTTTTAGTAATATGCACAATTATTTATAATTTCCCAAAATTTTCTGGGAAATGCTAATTGGTTTAAGCTTATTCTCTTATTGTGAAAATTTAATGACCGAAAAGCTTTTATGGTAATACATAGTTATAAATTAGTAGAATAAGCTCAAAGAATAGTGCAGAATCTATTAGATAGAATTGAAAGAAGACTTGCTCTCTAGTGAAGACGACGATCTTATCCTCGAATCTATTAGATAGAATTGAAAGATTCACCTCACACCCTCAGATTTGGATACGGTAAACTTGGGAATCTATTAGATAGAATTGAAAGATAATTTTCCGCTATCTGGAATCGGTCTAACATATAATGAATCTATTAGATAGAATTGAAAGTAGCTACTCAGATTCCAAGCGATTTGATAAACATATGAATCTATTAGATAGAATTGAAAGATGCTACAAAAAGCGTTAGACAAGTATAAAGAGATCATGAATCTATTAGATAGAATTGAAAGTAGTGTGGTATTCTTTTCTGTATTTCTTGATTGATGGAATCTATTAGATAGAATTGAAAGGTATATGCTTTATTTCATTCTTAAACCGCTCTGTAAGAATCTATTAGATAGAATTGAAAGTGGTTATATTCAAGTAGTGCAAATATGTTTGCTTTTCACCGAATCTATTAGATAGAATTGAAAGTTTACTACTAGGCTTCCAGTGGGCGTTTCAGATAAGAGAATCTATTAGATAGAATTGAAAGATAGTATCGACAACCCTCTGAATCTTATCTATTACCGAATCTATTAGATAGAATTGAAAGCTAATCGTGCTTCTAAGGAGCTTTTCTCCTGCCTCCCGAATCTATTAGATAGAATTGAAAGATTTATATGGGGGTATAAACCCCCAGAGGGAAAAGAAGAATCTATTAGATAGAATTGAAAGGTGAATACAGCAGAGCCTCACAAAATTGTTTACAACATGAATCTATTAGATAGAATTGAAAGTAGCTTAATGCTGAGATCTCAAGCAGATTGTTTTGCTTGAATCTATTAGATAGAATTGAAAGATCTAAACTTCTTTTTTGTCTCTGCGCGACTCATTTCGAATCTATTAGATAGAATTGAAAGTTGCCCACGCCAAAGGTGTCAGCACCAGGGAAGATTAGAATCTATTAGATAGAATTGAAAGTCACGTAGTCACCGTAAGTGCTGATTTTAGCTATATACGAATCTATTAGATAGAATTGAAAGGTTAGTGAAATCAAGGAGTCGATCCTTGATCCCTACAGAATCTATTAGATAGAATTGAAAGGCTAAACATAAGCGTTATATCTGCTAAATCGTATAAGGAATCTATTAGATAGAATTGAAAGACAGAAACGGCAAATAGCCCTCGCCTTCTAGCTTTGCGAATCTATTAGATAGAATTGAAAGTTGAAGCTGTTAATTAGCATAGGGAGGATTGCCAATATGAATCTATTAGATAGAATTGAAAGCTTTTTACAAATACTAATAACGGATGCCATGGTCGGCGAATCTATTAGATAGAATTGAAAGCTATACTGCTATTCCTAGTTTTAGCTATGCTTTCAAAGAATCTATTAGATAGAATTGAAAGATAAAAGCGTGGATAGATGAAAATGATCCATGAGTTGAATCTATTAGATAGAATTGAAAGACGAGCTTGCTCACGCTGATCCCTTCCTCGCTGGCGAATCTATTAGATAGAATTGAAAGACAATAACCGTTTCTCTAACAACAGGAATAGCTCCATGAATCTATTAGATAGAATTGAAAGTCCTCTCAGCCGCAGTCAATGAATCTGGCATCCACCTGAATCTATTAGATAGAATTGAAAGTAGAAATCATCGCTTTTTTCGATCATTCTCTGGATTTGAATCTATTAGATAGAATTGAAAGGCTGGAGGTTGCCAAAGAATATATGCTAAACCATCCGGAATCTATTAGATAGAATTGAAAGAGGGGATCCCCATCGAGCTTGTTAGCGTCGCTGAAAAGAATCTATTAGATAGAATTGAAAGTGGTCGATGAGACCCAAGGGCACATTTGTCCTAGCAACGAATCTATTAGATAGAATTGAAAGTCAACTGTCACACACGCTTTTGTCGTTGGTGGCGGGGAGAATCTATTAGATAGAATTGAAAGACTCATTCACAGCCACTACCTGCTTCCTTCCATGTCGTGAATCTATTAGATAGAATTGAAAGTTGAGAAAATTGTATTCCTTGAAAACGCTATCTGGGGAATCTATTAGATAGAATTGAAAGACACCGGTGCCGTTCCAATTTTCATGTATATTTAGAATCTATTAGATAGAATTGAAAGTGATATACTGTAGGTTTATAAATAGGCATAATTCATGAATCTACTAGATAGAATTGAAAGCTTGCTGATTGATCGAGGCTTTTCTATCTTCGATAAAATTAGCTTAATCGTTCAAAAGTAAAAAACATATGTTTGCTATATTATGAGACAGGCCTGAGTTCCACGTAAAGTCCGATTGGCACCTTGTAGATGCATGAACCGCTCGAATACGGATAGTTGCTTGTAGCTATGTACACAGCCTCGTTCGAGGGACCTATGTTCTTGATAAGATCGTCTACAATTACAATTGATTGGCTCCCAGATATGGAAACGCCAAACGCTGAAAGGAAGGCTTTCGCAACTAAGCAAGGCGCTCCCCCTAGCTCTAGATTTAAAGCTAAGCAAGCAGCAGTAGCTAGCATTGAGCCGACTGGTATTCCAACTTCGAAATTTGCTCCGCATGTATCATACAGGCTATAAAATTGTGATGAATGAATGTATTCTCCCGGCGATAATACTCCATCGCTCAAGGTGCTATTAGGCACAATCAACCAAATGAAGTTCGAGCCCTTGAACATCATATCCATTATAGTTTGCGAGGGGTACCCCGAGTTATCCCCACCTTGAATCAAATTATTGATTGCATATGCATCCGTTATAACTGCCTGTGCATCATCCTCTATGTAGCCTAGCCACATATCATATACCTTATAAATGCTATATACAGGCCTCGCCCAAATCCAAATCCATGCACCTTGATTGGGATATACATCACTTTCGTCGTCAAAAAAGGCTAAACTGCTCCAAATTGCTTGAGAACCCTTTTGAAGCGTGACCTGCGGCATTAATCCCTTTGTTAGGCTATCCAGAATTTTTCCATAACTGAAAGTAGGATAGATATTTGTAGTAATGCTGCCACCCGTTAGTAAAACAGCGACTATTCGATTGTTTGTAGACGCTGTATTGTTCGCTATCATGACAGGGACCTTCATGTATAGCTTACCATTAACGTTCATGAAGTAATCGCTAGGCAGATAGCTAGTCAGGTTCTCCGGAGTGATTTGAGCCACGAGTTTATCTACTCTAGAATCAATTCCTATCTGCTTCTCTTCAGCTTTACTTGAAAGCAATACGCTCTTAGAATAGCTCGTATCAATAGATACTGCTTTAGCGGTGCTGTTTTCAGCTTGTATTGTTATGAATAAAGAATTACCGTTGGCTACTTGATATGGTGAGTAAGATATTGAATCGTAAACTTGAAATATCATTTGCCTAGAGGTTGTATTGAACGCAATTGCCCTGATTATAAGACCAGAATATGCGTTGCTCGCATTAATAGACCTCGATTTATAAACTGAAACCCATTCCCGCGATAAATTTTGGAATAAAGGCGAGGATATGACGATTGGGCCTTTTCCTGCATAGACTCCAGAATGCAAAGTTATTATATCGTCGCTTTCAGTTGGAGGAGCAATTGCGTTAACCTGAAGCTCAACCATAACGTCTTTGCTGTTCAATATACCTGAAGCATCGACAAATTTTCCCGTAGACGGATCTTTCTTTAGAAATTCTAAATTTATCACTATCTGAGGATAGCTGGGAACTCCAATCAATCCGAGGGATACAAGAGCGTAGGAAGCAGAAGCTATTGCCGCAACTGTAAACAAAGAGGCAATTGCTAAGAACTTCCTGCTCTTCCAATTCGTATACATTCCCCTCTGACAATATTACTTTATTAATTATTAATTAACTGTAATAGTATTATAGTATTTATTATAAAAAGTTTTTTGTCCAAGCCATCTTTCTCATCATTATCCTTGTTGCAATATATATGCTATATTTGAATTTCACCGCATTCTTTTAACACATCGACATCTTGGTACAATTTTCTAAAGTAAGAAATTTCATAAACCCTCAAAGTCTTACCGATTTAATGTTAAACTAACACTAAAAGTTTCGTAACATGATGTAGGAAACACAACTAAAAAATGCTCAGAGGGCAATTTCCATCTTTTCGAGCAGCGATGCTATTATAATAGCTCATCTTATTCAGATATTGATCATAGAGGATCTTAGAATATGGTTAAGAGCGGAATTAAGCCTCCGATGATGGTGGACTAACCAAATCTTTTTTAAAAATTTTTTCTAAGCGAGACAACTTTTTTTCCAATCGGGATTTTTATCGATTCAGGAATATATCCTTCTTTTTTCAAAACTATAGAATTGTGAACAAAAATGGACGATGAAATCATAAGCAAAAAGGACATAATAGCCATAGTCGTGGGTATAGCCCTGTTGCTGACAGGCGATCCCATAGCGACTCTGTACGGCGGAATCACACAGATGGTAATTGCCAACTTCCAGACTGCATCAAACACCACAATGACAAACTACGTCACTCCAGTTCAGGGATACCTACCAGCTATAATAGAAATACATGGCATCGGTATATTGGTATATGTTGCGATAAGTGTCATGAGGAAATTAATGAGGACACAGGAAACAGTCTAAGTTAAACTTCAGCTATCTTTCCAGGCTCTCCCATATATTAAAACTTTTAAAACTTTCCTAACCTTTATTGTTTTTTCTTATACTTTTAATCTCTAAGCTCTTCGTTATAAAGCGGTGCCAAGCGAAAGTGCCAGTGTCAAAAAATCAGCTTTATTTTAGCTTAACTGTGCCATTATCAAGCCAAGATCTCCTAGCCCTATGTTAACCCTCCAGTTAACTTGTAGCTATGGATTGAGCCCGAAAAAATAGAAAAGACCATATATCTTTAATTAAGATCATAGATGCAATTAAATTTAGAAGCATATTGATCATAAATGATTCATGAGCAAATAAATCACATAGCTATTATATGGTTTATAAGAGGGAAAAAACGAGCGCATTGAGGTCAAGCTGAGCATGATCATGTTTTATTAAGAACAGCATGGATCCCCCCCAAAGCTAATCGTATAAGGTTATACGTCGTAACTTTTGAGAAAAAGGTTTTAGATTACTAACTTTTCCTTTTCGGATTTGCCTTTAGGAGCTGGTGCTCCTGATAGAGCTGGCCCAAAGCTCCCCCCGCTAGGCAAAGGTATTGGAGGCACTATTGGAGGGGTGGCGATAGGGGGGTGGGTTTGGCTCAGGCGGTACGGGTTCAACGTCTGTTATGTCTATGGTGTCGAACTGATAAAAAGGTAGCTGTATTGGAATCACAACGTGGATCACTGCCCCTGGAACCTTTTTCACAATGAATCGATCCGCTACATCTATTTCGTTTGTTTGTCCTACTGCTTGCTCTTCTCTATCCACTTCGATTAACTTGGGGATCTTCACTACGGTGTCAGGAACTATGCCTTTGCTATTGTCCAAGGTTCGTTAACTTAACGAGCGATTCGTAGTATATGAGATAGCGATTTCAATTCTATAATGGCGATTATATGGTTATAGAGACTATGGTTTAAAGACAAGCAGGCATTGAAGATCAATCTACGATTTTGCAAGTACCTATACGCTGAGTTTATGCAGAAACTTATTTTATATTATTATAAGATGATGAAACGTGATGCAAATGCCACAAAGATGGGAAATCATGAATTACAGGGAATTGCTGAAAGGATGCGAGGCATATGTGAAGAATGAACCGCGTGACGCTATGTATAAAGTCGCAACCCAGATTTTGGCTCAATTTTGGGGTGAGCCAAGTGAGATGGCGGATGGTCTAGGCGTGCTTCTTCTGACGTGGAATCAAGCTTTTTATCGTTATGGAGCATTCGATTTTGGCCGATTAGAAGAATGCATTAGAAAGTGGTGGACACAAATTCAGGACTTCAGGAATAGAAAAATTCAATCCTTCTCTGAGGAGGATATCGACGTAATTAAGAAGCTCTTTACCGATTTCTTATTCAGCTTACGAAAAAAGGATGGAGCAATGAGCCCAGTAGCAGTTGCCAAAGCTCTCCACCTTTTGGCACCACACTTCTTTCCCTTGTGGGATGATGAAATTTCGAAAGCATATAGATGCTACTGGTATGATCCTAATCGTTCGCCGGATAAGTACATCGAATTCATGAAGAGGATCAAGAGTAACGTCGATATGATCCTGCAAAGCTACATTGAAGAACAACGAGTAGACGATAACGTTGCCGAAAATAGTATTTTAAAACTTCATCCGAATCCGAAACCCTATTTAACCATTTTGAAACTGATAGACGAGTACAATTATTCAAAATATAGTAAAGGTTGGATATAAGCTAGAGGAAGACGCGAATAAACGTTTTTAAAAGATTTTCACGTGTCTTCTTTACACAGGTATCTACGGATATTGCATATTGCTGTTGATGTCTCAACTAATTCGCCTAACTTTGATCTCCTGATTCCTAGGCTTCCTGCTAACTTCCTCGATATTTTGTTAATCCAGAGTTTTTTATTCCTGGCCTTTTCCCCATCGTCGAATAAGGCTCTAAACGCCTTGAGAGCATCTTAGCCGACTTTGACTTTTTGTTTTAATTTTTTTTAATTTTTTTTAACTTTTCCTTATACTTCTAATCCCCAAGCCCTTCGGTGTCAAGTAGTGTCAAGCGGTGTCAGGGAGTGCCATGACGCTTCCCCTTGGCACTAGTGTCAAGCGGTGCCAAGCTAAACCATGACACTGGTGTCAAGCGGTGTCAAGCGAAAGTGTCAAGGAGTGCCAAGCGGTGCCAAGCGGTGACAAGCGGTGCCAGTGTCAAAAAATCAGCTTTGTTTTAGCTAACCAGTGTCAGGATCACTCTCGGATCCCCTAAAAAGCTGCATGATCTCAAGAAGCGTGATCATCCTTGAAAAGAGACGGATCTTCAGAAGCTCAGTACCACAAGTTTATGCGTTTTGCTTAGCACATAACCTTATCCGTCTAAATTGATGCATAAAGTTGTGGACCACTCTTAACCTCTAACCCCCAATAAGTCCAACCTTTCCTCTTTTCTTCAGGTCTGGCAAAAAGCTCTAGGTATTTCCTGTTCGGATACATCTTCTCAATAATTTCATAGACCTCAGCAGGCTTCCTGCTGTGCTCTCTAACGGGGGCGTGTATAACGGATGGGAATCTGTTCTCTTCTAGAGGCGCAGGCATTTTGCCTTTAATACCAAGAAGCAGAAGCTCGTGCTGAGCTCTAAAGTAAAACCCCGTGCCTATTTTGTCTTTTACCCAGACCATGTTCGTCTTGTATGTGAAGCCCCAGCATTCCATAACTTTGAGAGCATCCTTCAGCGTTGGATTAGTAGCCCATAGGAAAAGAACAGCATCGTCTGCAGAGGGGACTTTAAGCTTGCATATTTCCTCAGTGGTCATTGTCTTGTAGTGGAGCTCGGGGTAGCCTCTGAGCGGTGTGTAATACTCCCAAGGGGGATCGGCGTAGATCACATCGAATACCCCTTCGGGTAGAGGCGGTGTCTTCTGCTGCTCTCCCCTCCTTTTCAGCATGGAGTAGGCATAAGTGATCGTCATGTCCCCTTTTCTGACCTTCTCCTTTATTTCCTCAGGAGCCTTCTCGATTATTTTGATAGCTCTCTCCAAAGTCCTTGGAGAGAGTCCGACTTTTTTAGCTACAATGTCCCTAGCTTGTCCTTTTTGTTCATCGGTGGGAAAGTTGTTTAACACGTTAAGGTCAAATGACCTTAACGAGTTGCCTGTTTTTCCCACCAATTTACTTGATAATTCTTTATGTCTCTGCTTTGCCAGCTCTTTCTCTATTTCGAGGAGAGGAATAGCTAGCTCCGCTTTTTGGAAGTCGTTTAAATGCCTCCTTTTAAGCATTGACTCAAGAACGAACTTCTTTTCTTTGGAGCTTGTTTGGGAACTTCTTTACCTCGAACTTAGGCTCAATGCCTAACTCTAGGCACGCTTTGTATCTGTGGTAGCCGTCCAGGATTTCCCCTTCTTCGTTTACAATGATTGGATAGTAGAGACCTTCCTTCTTTATGCTCTCCTTCAGAGCCTCATATTCTTCCCTGCTCATTGGGAAGCTCTTTGCGATCTTTTCGTATTCGGGGTTAAGCTTCACATCCATAACGCTCCCCGAACCGCAGTAGTATTTTTAAATTCAAGTATAAGGTTATGAGTGTTAGGTAGAAAATGGGATCTAAAATCTACCTAACACCGATAGATGCATAAAGTTATGAACTATGTTTATACCATAGCTCTATGAAAACTGCTTCTCTCTTGGTGGGAAGGTTATGGGAAACCTTAGGTTCAATTGAACCTAAGGTATTAAACAGCTTCCCCACCATTGAACAAAAAAGAAAAGCCATTGTATTAGTTGCCAAAGGTGCTCCTTCTAAGAACTTTGGAGAGAGTAGCAAGAAATCTGATAAACTGAAAAAATTGTTCATTGATCCAAGGATGATCTTGCTACATGAGATCATGCAGTTTTTTAGGAGATCGTAGAGTGATACTGATACTGGTCAGCTAAAACAAAGCTGTTTTCATTATACTGATACCGCTTGATAACGCTTGATATCGCTTGATACTCCCTGATACTCCCGCTTGATACAGCTTGATACTGTATCAAGCGGTATCAGGGATCGAAATATGACAAATGCTGATACCGCTTGATACTGAAGGACTAGACCAAAGCTAAAATTATAATTTTTCGTGCGGTATCATGATACCGCTTGATACTGAAGAGCTTGGGGATTAGAAGTATAAGAAAAAGTTAAAAAAGATTAAGAAAATATTAGTTTTTGTATGTTTTAGTCTTTATAAAATCAGAGAATA